>Ga0209194_1000046_pt1 | contig 121656 bp, 136 predicted proteins | sample COGITO_mtgs_1004_FD_184787 | JGI IMG/M metagenome (GOLD analysis project Ga0209194, IMG submission 184787) | Pelagic marine microbial communities from North Sea - COGITO_mtgs_100413 (SPAdes) (version 2) | ecosystem: Environmental > Aquatic > Marine > Epipelagic ... | reverse complement strand
GCCGTCTCTGTATAGCTGGCCGCCATCGGAGAAGGAATCTGGAGTGATATTTAAAATACCCATGACGGCTGGGCGAGATAGATCTAGGGTTTTATCCCCGCACTTTACAGAACTCGATTTTAAAGAATTGAATTTTAATTGCATCATGACTGCGCCGTTAGATGCAAAAAACCTCGAAGCTTTTCAGGCTTCGAGGTTTTTTGCTGAAGATTAGAGAAAAAATTAAACCTCCTCGACGGGACCGCCGATTGGATCGTCCTTTTTCTCACTATCTGGTTTGGCCTGCTCTTTAATGGACGCACTGCCACCGGAGTTATTGTCAAAATCATTGTCGTCCCACTGGTGAGGTGGACGCACCTTAATTCTTTTCATCAGATCATCAACCTGATCCGCATCAATGGTTTCGTATTCCATTAGGGCATCTTTCATGGCCTCAAGAATATCGCGATTATCTTCCAGCAGTTTTTTCGCATTGCTGTAAGCATCGTTAAGAATACGACGCACTTCCTGATCAATTTCCCGGGAGGTATCTTCTGAGTAATGAGTATTGCCGCCACCTGGTGCCTGTGACTCATCTTCACCGTACAGAATTGGACCCATTTTTTCGTTCAGGCCCCACTTAGTGACCATGTTGCGGGCCATCTGTGTAGCGCGCTCAATGTCGTTAGATGCGCCGGTAGTAACACCATCAATACCACCCACCAGTTCTTCAGCGATACGGCCACCGAACAGACTACATAGCTGACTGGTAATCTGGCGACGATTTAGGCTGTAGCGATCTTCTTCGGGCAAATACTGGGTAACACCCAATGCTCGGCCGCGGGGAATGATAGTAACCTTGTGCACGGGATCATGCTCTGGCACCAAGCGGCCAATAATGGCGTGGCCAGCTTCGTGATAGGCGGTGTTGGTCTTTTCTTTCTCAGACATCACCATAGAGCGCCTTTCGGCGCCCATCATAATTTTGTCACGGGCGCTCTCGAACTCTTCCATGGTGACGGTGCGGCGGTTGGAGCGCGCGGAAAATAGAGCAGCTTCGTTAACTAGGTTCGCTAGGTCAGCACCAGAGAATCCGGGTGTTCCACGAGCCAGAATAGACAGCTCCACTGATTCATCGAGAGGTACTTTGCGGGCATGCACTTTAAGAATTTGCTCTCGACCACGAATATCCGGCAGGCTTACATACACCTGACGATCGAATCGGCCGGGGCGTAATAGGGCCTTATCTAAAACATCTGGGCGGTTGGTGGCTGCAATTACAATCACGCCTTCATTGCCTTCAAAGCCATCCATTTCAACCAGCAATTGGTTGAGCGTTTGCTCGCGTTCGTCATTGCCGCCGCCATGTCCGCCACCGCGATGGCGACCGACTGCGTCAATTTCATCGATAAAAATAATGCAGGGAGCCTGTTTTTTGGCTTGTTCAAACATATCGCGAACACGGGATGCACCCACGCCCACGAACATTTCGACAAAGTCAGAACCAGAGATAGAGAAGAATGGGACCTTGGCTTCACCGGCAATGGCCTTGGCAAGCAAGGTTTTACCCGTACCGGGGGGGCCTACCATTAATACGCCTTTGGGAATCCGTCCGCCAAGGCGTTGGAATTTGGCGGGTTCACTGAGAAACTCAACCAATTCGGCCACATCTTCTTTGGCTTCGTCTACACCTGCCACATCGGCAAAGGTGGTTTTAATCTGATCGCCGGTCAACAGCTTGGCTTTACTCTTACCAAAGCTCATTGGCCCGCCTTTGCCGCCTCCGCCGCCCTGCATCTGACGCATAAAGAATACAAAGATGGCCAGGATTAACAGAATGGGGAATGCCGCTACGAGTAGCTGGGAGATTAAGCTAGGAGTTTCTGGCTCTTTACCCACAACTTTTACGTTGTTGTTGATAAGGTCGTCCATTAGGCCGGGGTCCTGCACATTGGGGCGAACCGTTCTAAAAGAGGTACCGTCGCGGCGCTCACCGGAAATAATCAGACCATCGATAGCAACACTGGTGACGCGCTCATTCTGCACGTCCTGAATAAATTCAGAGTAGTCGACACCTTTGTCTTTTGGCTGCGGCGTAAAGCTATTAAAAACCGATAGCAGGATGGCGGCCAAAATTAGCCACACAATCAAATTTTTTGCCAAATCGTTCAATGTTCTGTCCTCTTAATTGGCCTTAAGGCCCTTGGCAACCAGATAAACTTCTCGAGACTTGGCTCGGGAGGCATCGGGTTTCTTCATACTGACACTATTAAACAACGTTCTGACATGACGCACAAACTGGTCAAAACCCTCTCCTTGAAACAACTTAGCAATAAAGACCCCTTCGGGCTTTAGCACCTGACAGGTTAGATCAATACCCAACTCGGCAAGATACATCATTGCCGGCTGATCTACTGCCTTCGCTCCTGTTAAATTGGGGGCCATATCCGAAATTACAAGGTCTACGGGCCGATTTCCAATAAGTTTGAGCAACTGATCAAAAATTTCCTGCTCGGTAAAGTCACCCAGAATAAAGTCCACCCCCGCAACGGGATCCATGGGCAGTATATCCAGTGCATGTACCCTGCCCTCATGGCCTACCATCCTCGACGCCACTTGCGACCAGCCACCAGGTGCAGACCCTAAGTCTACGACCGTCATGCCCGGACGGATCATGCGCTCTTTATCGATGATTTCGAGGAGTTTATAACTGGCACGCGAACGATAACCGTCCTTTTGGGCCTGCTTTACATAGGGATCATTTAGATGTTGTTTGATCCAATCACGATTTTTAGATTTCGCCATGAGTTTGTTTTCGCTAGAATGGCCGACTTACCTACTTGAGCTCAGCATTATGACAACTTCTAACGAAGATAAAAAACATTTACGTCGATTGGGTCATAATCTCAAGCCCGTAGTTACAATTGCCTCAAAAGGCCTCACTGAAACTGTAGGCGCAGAGATCGAACGTGCCCTAGTAGACCATGAGCTTATTAAAATTAAATTGGCGGTCGGTGATCGGGATGCCAAGAAAGTCGTTATCGAAGAAGTCTGCAACACTTACAAGGCTACCGTAGTGCAATCTATCGGCCATGTTGTGCTGATTTTCCGCAAGGCGAAAAAGCCTAATCCAAAGCTTTCCAATTTATTGCGCCAGTAAGCGCTGCTTAGTTTTCTACGGATTGTTCACCGTTTAATCGACGGCATTAGGCTGCAGTAAAAAGCAGCCTGGCTACAATAGCTTAGTGTTTGTGCCATAATCTGGTCAAATTTCAGGAAAACTGTCGTGACAAATAACCCGAAAATCAACAGCATCGTTACCTTTATTGGCAAGCCGGTTTTAATCGGCCTGTTCGTCGCTGCCGTTTTGATGTTGGTATTTCCTGAGTTTCGCGGCCATTCTAATAATACTGACAACAAAGCGTCTATGGATTTGCGCGACAGCAACCTAGATTCAGGTTGGTCAGGGCCCGTTTCCTATTCCTCTGCGGTGAGTCGTGCAGCGCCCTCGGTCGTGAATATTTATACACGCACCGTCACTAAAGCCAACAAGCACCCCTTACTCAACGACCCCTTCTTTGGTCGCCTCTACAATCGTCAACAGCAACGCATCGAATCCTCTCTGGGCTCGGGCGTCATTATGCAGTCTGATGGTTTTATTATGACCAACCATCATGTTATTGATGGTGCCGATCAAATTCTTGTACTGCTTTACGATGGCCGCACCGCAGCCGCTGTGGTGGTGGGCACTGATCCTGAAACAGATTTGGCGGTACTAAAAATTAATGCCAGCCAGCTGCAGCCTATCTCCATTGGCGATCCTGCTCAGGCGCGCATCGGCGATGTAGTTCTGGCCATTGGCAATCCCTTTGGCGTTGGCCAAACCGTGACCCAGGGTATTGTTAGCGCCACTCAGCGCAACGGGATTGGCCTCAATACCTTTGAAAACTTTATTCAAACCGATGCGGATATTAATCCCGGAAACTCTGGCGGTGCTCTGGTGGATGTCTATGGCAATCTGCTGGCCATTAATACCGCTAGCCTTAACCAGTCGGGTTCTGCCGGCATCAGCTTTGCCATTCCCGCCGATACCGCAGAAAAAGTGCTCGAAGATATTATTCAGTACGGCCAAGTTATTCGCGGCTGGCTGGGAATGGATGCCTTTCCTTTGAGCCCTCAGGTATCCAAGCAACTCAACCTGCCGGTTAATCATGGCCTATTGGTAAGAGGCGTATTTAACGGCGGCCCCTCACATCGCGCGGGCATTCAGGCCAACGACATTGTGACTAGCATTAACGGTTCACCAGTGACAGACCGACACACCAGTGTCAGTCAAATTGCCGAGGTTATGCCCGGTAAGACCATTGAATTAGAGATACTACGACAGGGTAAAACCTTTGAAGTGACTGCAGTTGCAGGCACTAGGCCGGCGATTTAAGGTTTTATAATCGCCGTTAAGCTGCTGAGTAAAAGCGCATTCTGCTGCTCCGTGCCGATGGTAATACGTAAAAACTCTTCAATGCGTGGCTTTTTAAAGTGACGCACAATCACCCCCGCCTCTCGCAAGCCTAAGGCCAATTCTTCTGCAGATCTGTCAGCGTGCCGGGCGAACACAAAGTTCGCCGCCGAGGGCAGCACCTCAAAACCTAAGCGCTGCAATTGCTCAGTCATCTGTTCGCGACTATTGATAATACGCTCACAGGTTTGCTGAAAATAATCCCTGTCTTTAAACGAGGCAATGGCGGCGGCAATCTGCAATTGACCCAGGGGAAATGGGTTAAAGCTGTTTTTAATACGCTCCAGCCCCTCAATCAACTCTGCCGAGCCCATGGCATAGCCAATACGCATACCTGCCAGAGAGCGAGACTTGGACATTGTGTGCACAACCAACAAGTTAGCATAGCTATTAATGAGTGCCGCAGCGCTTTCGCCACCAAAGTCTATATAGGCCTCGTCGACCACGACTACAGACTCTTGGTTTGCCTGCAACAGCTGCTCAATAACGTCCAACCCTAATAGGCGCCCCGAGGGAGCATTGGGGTTGGGGAAAATAATTCCGCCATTGTCGCGCTTATAATCCTCAAGGTTTATCGAGAAATCTTCGGCCAGGGGCATCTGCTGGCATTCAATACCATAAAGTTGGCAAAACACCGGGTAAAAGCTGTAGGTAATGTCGGGAAATAACAGGGGCTTGGACTGTTTTAGCAGACCATTAAAAGCATGGGCCAGTACTTCATCCGAGCCATTGCCAACAAAGACCTGCTCTTTAACCAGACCGAAATTATCGGCAATGGTCTGTTTGAGGTCATCGGCATTCATCGGCGGATAGAGTCGCAGGTCATCGTTTGATAGCTGCTGCATGGCAGCCAACGCATCTGGCGAAGGACCATAGGGGTTTTCGTTGGCATTTAGCTTGGTGATGTTGCTGATGTTTGGCTGCTCACCCGGAACATAGGGTTCAAGCTGACTAACAAAATCACTCCAATACTTACTCATACAAAATTCTCTTTAAGAGATGTGGCTGTTTCCTAACCCAATGCTTTATTCCGGCGTCTTTATCCGGTATTCGGCAGATCGCGCATGGGCAGTTAATGACTCTCCACGCCCCAGTATTGACGCTACCTTACCAAGCTCAGATGCGCCCTGCTCAGAGCAGTAAATTACCGAACTGCGCTTTTGAAAGTCATAGACGCCCAGAGGCGATGAAAACCTTGAGGTGGCCGAGGTGGGCAACACATGATTGGGTCCGGCACAGTAATCACCGAGCGCCTCTGACGTGTGGCGACCCATAAAGATGGCACCCGCATGGCGAATTTTCGGCAGCCAGGACTCTGGGTCTTCCACGGAAAGTTCTAAGTGCTCTGGGGCAATACGGTTGCAGACGGTGACGGCTTCTTCCGCATCCGCCACCAAAATTAAGGCACCGCGGTTAGCCAAGGACTGAGCAATAATGTCGCGACGCTCCATCTCTGGAAGCAATCGATCTATGCTCTCCTGTACCGCTTCTATATATTCTGCACTCCAGGCGATTAGGATCGACTGGGCATCTTCGTCGTGTTCGGCCTGAGAAAACAGGTCCATGGCAATCCAGTCTGGATCTGTTTTACCGTCGCAGACCACCAGAATTTCGCTGGGCCCTGCAATCATATCCAACCCCACTAAGCCAAAAACCATGCGTTTGGCGGTGGCCACATAAATATTACCGGGCCCTACAATCTTATCCACACGAGGAACACTTTCGGTGCCGTAAGCCAGTGCGGCAATAGCCTGAGCGCCGCCCACTGTAAACACCCGGTCAACCCCTGCGATAGCCGCGGCAGCCAGCACAAGCGGGCTGAGCTCATTGTCTGGTGCCGGCACCATCATAATCACTTCTTCTACGCCAGCCACGCGGGCAGGAATACAGTTCATGAGTACAGAAGAGGGGTAGCTCGCCTTGCCGCCGGGCACATAGATACCGACGCGCTCTAGTGGCGTAATTTGTTGACCTAATTTGGTGCCATCGGCTTCCTGATACTGCCAGGAATCCTGCAACTGGTGGCTGTGATATTCACGGATTCTGCTGGCCGCTGTCTCTAGGGCCTTGCGCGTTTCCGGGGCTATAGTTTCGAGAGCGGTCTGGAGCTGATCGGCACCCAGACAGAACTCTTCAATACTGGTGCAGTTACGGCGATCAAAACGATTGCTAGTGTCGATAAGTGCCGCATCACCCTGGGTGCGAACCTGACGCAAAATCTCAGCGACGGTCTGCTCAACATCGACATTGGAAACGCCTTCCCAGGCTGTCAGCTCATCCAGGGTCGCCAGAAAGTCGGCGTCGCTGGAATTTAGCTTGGCGATCGACGCGGCCATTAGCGTTTAGCCACCGCGGCTTGCAGTGCGTCAACCGTTGCCTGAATGTCGGCATATTTGGTTTTCATCGCCGCTTTGTTAACAATTAGACGCGAGCTGATATCCGCGATCTCATCGCGAGGGACAAGACCATTGGCTTTTAATGTATTGCCGGTATCGACAATATCAACAATTTCATGGGCTAGATCGAGTATTGGCGCGAGCTCCATGGCACCGTAAAGCTTAATAAGATCCGCCTGTCGGCCCTGTTCGGCATAGTACTGGCGAGCGACATTAATATATTTGGTGGCCACTCTAAGGCGACCTGTCTGAGCCGGAGCACCCACGGGCACTGCGGTCATTAATTTACAGCGCGCAATTCCCAGATCAAGGGGCTCGTAATAGCCATCACCCTGATGCTCAAGCAATACATCTTTACCCGCTACGCCAATATCTGCGGCGCCAAATTGCACATAGGTGGGCACATCTGAGCCACGGAGAATTAACAGTCGCAAGCCTTCACGATTAGTATCAAACACCAGCTTGCGGCTGGAAAAAACATCTTCCGCCGGCACTATGCCCGCCGCTTCTAGTAGTGGCAGGGTTTCTTTGAGTATGCGGCCCTTGGTTAGGGCTAAGGTAATCTGTGTCATGGTTGTTTAACCTGGTACTCTCTTTATTTTGGCGCCTAGTTGCTGCAGCTTTTCTTCAATACATTCGTAGCCACGATCAATATGATAGATGCGATCTACGACAGTTTCACCCTCAGCGACCAATCCGGCGATAACCAGCGCCGCCGATGCGCGTAAATCCGAAGCCATTACTGGGGCACCTTTAAGTGTTTCAACCCCCGTGACTATGGCGGTATTGCCTTCAACGACAATACTGGCACCCATGCGGTTTAACTCTTGAACCTGCATTAGACGGTTTTCGAAAATGGTCTCGGTAATCGTACCTGTACCCTCAGCAATGGCATTTACCGCGGTTAACTGGGCCTGCATATCGGTTGGGAAGGCGGGGTAAGGCGCGGTTTTTAAATTAATCGCCTTAGGTCGCTTGCCCTGCATATCCAGCTCAATCCAATCATCCCCCTGGGTAATAACTGCACCGGTTTCTGCTAGCTTAAGTAATACGGCACCCAGCGCAGAAGGATCAGTTTTGGTGGTCCTTACTTTGCCGCCTGTGGCAGCTGCTGCCGCCAAATAGGTACCGGTTTCAATACGGTCTGGCATGACTTTAAAGTAGCCGCCATTCATGCGCTCAACACCCTTAATGGTCATGGTGTTGGTGCCAGCGCCCTGCACATCGGCACCCCAGGCATTCATGCAGTTGGCTAAATCAACGATTTCTGGTTCCCGGGCCGCATTTTCAAGCACGGTTGTGCCCTCTGCCAGCGCCGCTGCCATCATCAAATTCTCTGTCGCACCCACGGAAACCACATCCATAAAGATATGCGCGCCTTTTAGGCGGCCATCGCTGCGGGCCTTAATGTAGCCTTCATCAATTTCAATGGTCGCACCCATGGCTTCTAAGCCACGCAAGTGCAGATCTACCGGACGGCTACCAATGGCACAGCCACCGGGAAAAGAGACATTGGCTTCGCCATAGCGTGTCAGCATAGGTCCCAGCACCAAAATACTGGCGCGCATGGTTTTCACCAAATCATAGGGCGCAGTCAAACTATTGAGGGTCGAAGTATCCACTTCAAGGCGCATCTTTTCATCAATACTTACGGTAATACCCAGAGTACCTAGCAGCTCAATCGTGGTGGTGACATCTTGCAGGTGCGGCAGGTTGGCAATAGTCACCAGACCTTCCGACAGTAATGAGGCTGACAAAATTGGTAGGGCCGCATTTTTGGATCCGGAAATCCACACCTCACCGCGGAGCACTGCACCCCCCTGTATGATCAATTTATCCATTGGATAGTCTCAGAAAAGAAACGCTAAACGCGATTTTCCCACTCACTTTGAGTGAAGGTTTTCATATTAACGGCGTGAATAACGCCGGAGGAAATTTGCTCGTTAAGGGCGCCGTAGATTACCTGCTGGCGCTGCACTGGACGTTTGCCTTCAAATAAGTCGCCAATGGCGACAATATTGAAGTGACCGCCATCGGTCGCCACCTGAAACTGGCAATCGGGTAAGGCGCTCTCAAGCAGGGCCTGTACTTCTTCTGGACTCATTTAAAATACTCTTTTTTTATTTAGGTTGATTCTGAAGACCATCCGGCAATAACGCCGTCAACATCACCACCGGATCGCTGTGCCGACTGGACAAATTGACTCTTGAATGTCTTACCCAGACTAATGCCGTTGATGGTCATGTTAATAACCATCCACTCACCCGTTTTTTTACGGGCCATGCTATAGGCCAATGGGTAGACGCCATCATCGCCGCGAATTTCTTGCTTTACCGTGACCCTACGCTGGCCAGCCTTGAGGTCACTGTGGGGGAGCAAAACAATTTCCTGCTCGCTGTAACCGATCAAACCGCGACCATAGGTTTCAATAAGGCCTTCACGAAATTTCTGGGCAAAGGTATTACGCTGAGCTGGGCTGGCTGTTTTGAAGTAGGGCCCCATCACCTGCTTGGCGATAAATCTGAAATCGACGCTCACATCGAGAAGACCACCCAGCGCCAGAAAATATTCGACTTCGTTTTCTGGATATTGCTCAGTGTATTGGCCGATTACACCAAGTAACTCAGTGGTAATCTGCTCTACCTGAGCATAGGGGTCTTTCTGTGCCTCAAGCTGGCTCTCTTGGGCCAATGCCAGCGGTGCCATTAACAGTACTGCAAGCGCCATAACCATGCTGCGCTGACCGATTTTTACTCTATCCATAATGCTCTTCCAAAGGTGAATCTTAAACTTTGACAGTAGAGCAACAATCTCGTGCTTCACTACTGACATTCGCAGTCGCGCACTATACCATTCCCGCTTTGCTGAATAAACGACCACGACAAACAATCCCTACCGTCACTGGAGACATTATGTCCGCAATGTATCTGCCTATTTTTGCCCTTTTAGTCGGCGTGCTCGGCTTGCTTTGGGGTGCTGATAGGTTTGTTGAAGGCAGTGCTGGCGCCGCGCGTAACTTCGGTATTTCGCCGATGATTATTGGCCTTACTGTGGTATCTGTGGGTACCTCTGCACCAGAGATTATCGTCTCCATTAATGCTTCGCTCAAGGCTGCAGGAGAACTTGCCGTGGGTAATGCCCTGGGCTCAAATCTTGCTAACATTGGACTGGTACTGGGCATCACTGCTCTGGTGGCACCGCTTCCCGTGCAAAAACACCTGCTGCGCGAAGAGGGTCCGGTGCTATTACTGATTACCGCGCTGGCTGGCCTATGCCTCTATGATGGCTGGCTGCATCGTGGCGAGAGTCTGGCGCTGGGACTGTTAATTATTCCCCTGTTGATTTTGGTGGTGAAATATAAAAAGAATCATCCCAATCCCGAAGCCATTGAAGAAGCTGAAGATATTCCCGAATTTTCTATGGGCACAGCCATACTCTGGTTTGTGATTGGCTTAGCTGTTTTGTTGGTCAGTGCAGAAATAACCGTCTGGGGGGCCAAATCTATTGCCACCCGTCTGGGCGTGAGTGAATTGATTATAGGATTAACCGTGGTAGCCATCGGCACCAGCCTGCCAGAACTTGCAGCCTCTGTAATGAGCGCCTTGCGCGGCCACCACGATATTGCGCTTGGCAATATCTTTGGTTCCAATCTGTTTAATCTGATGCTGGTAATGACGTCTGCTGGCGCCATTGCACCTATTGCCCTGGGCCCTGATGTCTTCTCTCGAGATTTCGCCGTGATGGCACTGTTAACGTTGATGATGGTAGCCATGATCGCCTGGGCTCTGTGGCGCGCTGCCAAGAGCGGTTCGCCGGCGCGACTATCAAGATCTGCGGGAATTATATTCTTAGCGGCCTATGGCTTTTATTATGTCCTGCTGTGGCCATCTATTTAGAATTTTCCCCTATAATGATCGAATCAAGAGACGGAATTAAGAGGCGAAATTAAGAGCACGAGCCATACCTGCACACAGCACCTAGGCATGACTCAAAAACCGGTAGATAACGACCAGATCGCGGCAACCAAACTATGGCAACAACAGACTTTATTACCTCAGGCATACGCACTGTAGAGCTTGAAGCTCAGGCGGTAAGCGCTATGCTTCCCGGCATTAATAGCGACTTCAGCCTTGCCTGCGAGACTATTCTCGCCTGTGAAGGCCGTGTTGTAGTGACGGGCATGGGTAAATCAGGCCACATAGGTAACAAGATTGCCGCAACCTTGGCCAGCACCGGCACCCCCGCATTCTTTGTCCACCCAGGTGAAGCCAGTCATGGTGACCTAGGCATGATCACCAAAAATGATGTGGTTATCGCCATTTCAAATTCCGGCAGTACCGCCGAGGTAATCACCATCTTGCCCCTTATTAAACGTCTGGGCATTCCATTGATCAGCATGACCGGCGACCCAGCATCAGTGCTCTCTCAGGCCGCTCTCGCCAATCTCGATGTTAGTGTCAGTAGCGAAGCCTGCCCCTTAAACCTGGCCCCCACCACCAGCACCACTGTGACCCTGGTTATGGGTGATGCACTGGCTATTGCGCTATTAGAGAGTCGCGGCTTCAGTGCTGAAGACTTTGCCTTCTCCCACCCAGGCGGCGCCCTGGGGCGTAATCTGCTACTTCGGGTTGAAGACATCATGCATAAAGACGGCGAGGTGCCCAGAGTAAAGGCCAACCAGCCTCTCCATGACGCCCTGCTCGAAATGACAGAAAAAGGCTTTGGTATGACCACCATTGTCGCGGAAGATAATTCCTTGCTAGGTATTTTCACAGACGGCGATTTACGCCGAGTGGTCGATCAGAAAATTGATATCACCAGCGCCACTATGGCAGACGTCATGTCTGCCAACCCCAAAACCATCAGCAGCAGTATTCTGGCCGCTGAGGCGCTGAACATTATGGAAAACGCCACCATTACTGCCCTGATTGTTGAAGACGAAAACCACCATCCAATTGGCGTGCTGCATATGCACGACATTCTCCGTGCGGGAGTGGTGTAGATGAGCGCTTCCTCCGCGGTGATGGAATCCGCTAAAAAAATCAAGTTACTGCTGTTAGATGTCGATGGCGTACTCACCGATGGTCGCCTTTACTACGGTAATAGCGGCGAAGAAATGAAAGCCTTTAATATTCAAGATGGCCTCGGTATTAAACTGCTTCAACAGGGCAATGTGCAGGTGGGCATTATCACCGGCCGGGTTTCTGCGTTACTCCAGCGCCGCGCCGACGAACTAGGCATAAGCCCTGTCGTCCAGGGACGTGAAGACAAATTGACCGCATTGAACGAGCTGCTCCAAACCATGGATCTCAGTTTGGATGAAATCGCCTTTATGGGTGACGACCTACCCGACTTGGCTGTGATTCGACGGGTAGGTCTCGGCATTACTCCCGCCAATGGCAGCAGCACCTTAGCCCAGCAGGCCCATTGGCAAACGACTCGCAGAGGCGGTGATGGTGCGGTACGTGAAGTGGCCGAAATGATCCTTGGCGCTCAGGGCTCCCTCGACAGTATTCTGGCTGCCTACCAATGATTCGACAGTTCTTACTCGGCTTTGGCCTCCTCATAATGGTGGGTGGGTTTTTGCTGATTTGGGACTCACCGCCAAAATCCTTTATGCGGCAGCAGCAGGGTCAGGTTGAGAAAGTACCCAGTGCCGACAGCTATATGACTGACGTGACCAGCCGCCGATTTTCAAAAATAGGCGGTGAACAGTTACTTATAAGCTCACCCAAAATCGAATTATTTACCAGCGATTCAAAGGTGCTAATGTCACAACCCAGTATCCTCAGCATCGATCAGCAAACCGGCGCCAACGCCGTTGCGCTAAATGCACAACAGGGCTCATTGTCTAACAATGGCGAAACCTTGACCCTCAGCGGTAACGTTGTCGCGGTAATCGACGGCCAGCAAGGTAGCAGCCACCTCAGCACTGAAAGTCTGAGCTATCTGCCGGAAACAAATATTGCCACTACCGACGACCGGTTTAAACTTGTGACCCCGCAGGTTAAAATTTCTGGGAAAGGGCTGAATGCGAATCTTGCCAGCGAAGTCTTCACTATCAAATCAAAGGTCCAGGCTGTCCATGACCCTATTTAGAACAGTTACTAGTCTAGCGCTTTCTCTCTGGTGCCTCTCGGCATTGGCGTTGCCAGATGATCGCACTCAGACCATTACCATTGAGTCGAACTCTGCGGAGCGCGACCAAAAAACCGGTCTCACTCAGTATCAGGGAAATGTGGTCATCAATCAGGGCTCTCTGGTAATAGAAGCAGACCAGGTAACCGTCTATTACAAAGATAACAAAGTAAGCCGCATTGTTTGCCTCGGCTTACCTGCCAGCTACCAGCAACAGGCCGCAACCGATGGCGGGCTGATTATTGCCAAGGCCGAAACCATTGTTTATCTGTTGGCCGAAGATGAAATCAATCTTAAATCCAATGCCGTACTTTCTCGCAATGGCACTCTAATTAAGGGTGACAGCATTAATTACGACCTTGAAAACGAAACCTGGAAAGCCAAAGGTAATCAGCGCGGCGAACAAAAGCGCATTCAACTGGTGATCCCCCCCTCAACCCAAGAGGCCACAGAGTAATGGCATTGTTGGAAGCGCGTAATCTTGCCAAAGCCTATGGCAAGCGGCCAGTGGTTAAAGATGTATCTATCTCGGTCAAACAGGGCGAGATCGTTGGTCTACTAGGGCCAAACGGTGCCGGTAAAACCACCTGTTTCTATATGATTATCGGTCTAGTTGCCCAAGATGGCGGCACCATTACCGTGGACGGTGAAGATATCACTGCCCTGCCGATGCATGGTCGCGCCCGGCGCGGCCTCGGTTATCTGCCTCAGGAACCCTCCATTTTCAGAAAGCTCAGCGTTGAAGATAATATTCTGGCTATTTTGGAGACCCGCAAAAATTTGAGCCGCCAGCAACGCAATCAAAAGCTGGAAGAATTACTCCACGAATTTCATATTTCTCATCTGGCTAAAAACACCGGCATGAGCCTGTCAGGTGGTGAGCGACGCCGGGTTGAAATCGCCCGCGCCCTAGCCGCAGATCCACAGTTTATTCTGCTCGACGAACCTTTTGCTGGTGTTGACCCCATCTCGGTTAACGACATCAAAAACATTATTCGTCACCTCCGAGATAAAGGTATTGGTGTGTTGATCACCGACCATAATGTCCGCGAAACACTGGATATTTGCGAGCATGCCTACATCATCGGCGAAGGCCATGTTATTGCCGAAGGATCCACGGATCACATCCTCAGCGACGAAAAAGTACGCAAAACCTACCTCGGAGAGCATTTTAAGCTGTAATAACGGCTTATTTGGGCAATCGGTGATTGCCAGTTCAGCATGTCGGCACTAAAATTGCATCTCAATAAGTGAATAACGACAACCATCTATGCGCCCAGGCTTACAGCTAAAGATCAGCCAACAGCTAACTATGACGCCGCAGTTGCAGCAAGCCATTCGGCTATTGCAATTATCGACGCTTGAGCTGCGCCAAGAGGTTATCGAACAGCTTTACAGCAACCCCCTATTAGAAATAGACGAGGGTGATCATGCCCCCTCCGAGAACAATCCACCCGAAAATAGCCCGCCTGAAAGCAGTTCCTCTGAAACGACCGAAATTGATGTCGACTTTAACTCTGATGACCCAAGCCTACACAGCACCGCCGCCAATGCCTCTGAAATGCCCATCAGCGAAGCGGAAGCCGAAAGCACCGGGGAAAACGACACCCCCCCGGAGCTCCCCGTAGATGCTAACTGGGATGAGGTCTACAGTTCCCCAGCGCCCACAGGTAGTGGTAGCGAAGTTAACCTAGAACAGATTTATCAGGTCACCGAATCGCTGCAGGACCATCTGCATTGGCAGCTTAACCTGACACCATTTTCAGACCGCGACCGAGAGATTGCCGAAGCCTTTATCGACTCCATCGACAACAGCGGCCTGATCAGTCAAAACCTAGAAGAAATTGTTGCCCATATAGAGTACGACGACCCAGAAGATGCCCTGCAAAGTGACGAGCTGGTTGCTGTGCTCCATCGACTTCAGCAGTTTGATCCACCGGGTATTTTCGGTCGCGACATTAAAGAATGCCTGCTTATTCAGCTCAATCAACTCAGCCTCGACACCCCTAATATTGCTGAAGCCAAACGACTAGTCGCTGATTTTCTACTAGACATTGCATCGATTGAACTGGCCCGCCTAACCAAGAAAACCGGTTACACCGCCGATCAGGTGCAAGATGCCCTGCTATTAATTCGTAGCCTTAACCCTAGACCCGGCGAATCTCTGGCGACGAATGACGCTGAGTATATAGTGCCAGATGTGTTTGTAGAGAAGGTGTCTGGCCGCTGGCGAGTGCAGCTCAATGATAGCAATATGCCGCGCCTGCGTATTAATGATACTTACAGCAGCATGATCAAACGCTCGGATAACAGCGATGAAAATCAATTTCTTAAAAACAATCTTGCAGAGGCACGCTGGTTTTTGCGCAGCCTTGAAAGCCGCAACGAAACCTTGATGCGTGTGGCCATGACCATTATTGATCTACAGCAGGGCTTTCTCGACCAGGGCCCAGTTGCCATGAAACCCATGGTGCTTTCAGATATTGCCAGCAAGCTAGATTTACACGAGTCGACCATATCCAGAGTGACAACCACCAAATACCTGGCCACGCCCCAGGGTATTTTTGAATTAAAATATTTCTTTTCCAGCCATGTTGGCACATCCGGTGGCGGAGAGTGTTCATCTACCGCCGTTTGCGCTATTCTTAAAACAATGATTAGCGCAGAACAGGCTGCAAAGCCATTAAGTGATAGCAAGCTAACCTCTCTCCTAGAGGAACAGGGAATTCAAGTTGCCCGACGAACTGTCGCAAAATATCGTGAAAGTATGGGAATTCCCTCGTCTAGCCAAAGAAAACGATTTGAAAACGCCAAGTAGAAGGAGCACTGCATGCAAATGACCATAAGTGGACACCATTTAGAAGTTACTGACCCAATTCGCGAGTACGTCACTACAAAACTTTCCAAGCTGGAAAGGCACTACGAACAAATCACCAGCACTTCCGTAATACTCACTGTCGATAAACTCCAACAGAAGGCTGAGGCCACCGTGCATGTTAGCGGCGGGGAACTCTTCGCCAACGCTGAACACACAGATCTGTATGCAGCCATCGACGCATTAACCGATAAGTTAGATCGCCAACTGATCAAACATAAAGAAAAACATCGAGGCCATTAACTTCTGCAATGAACATTACTGATGTACTTACCCCGGCAATGACCGAATGCAACTTGCCGGGGGGCAGTAAAAAACGCGTACTCGAAAACCTGTCCATCTTTATTACTGAGCAACTTGGTGGTGATGCAGAGCAAACTGATACTCTGTTTCACAGCCTTGTTGCCCGGGAACGGCTGGGCAGCACCGGCATAGGGGACGGCATTGCCATACCCCATTGCCGTGCACCCGGATTTAAGCGTATCCATGGCTGCTTAATAAAGCTCAGCAAGCCCGTTGATTTTGATGCCATTGATGATGAGCCCGTTGACCTTATTTTTGCCCTGGTGGTACCCGAAGAAAAGAATGACGAGCACCTAGCCACATTGGCCAGAGTCGCGGCGCTTCTGCAAAACGAATCATCCCGTCAGTCACTCCGCCAGTGCAGCAGCAACGAAGAGCTTTTTAATACCGCCATTCAACTGGAGCGATCAATCTAATTATGCGTCTTGTCGTGATCAGTGGCCGCTCAGGCTCAGGAAAAACCTCGGCCCTCAATATTCTTGAAGATGTAGGCTTTACCTGCATTGATAACCTTCCCGTCAGCCTGCTACCAGATCTGATAAACAAACTTAGATCGGAAAACCTCAGAGACGATCTTAAACTCGCCGTGGGCATTGATGCCCGTAATCTGGTGGGTGATCTGAGCTTAATACCAGAAGAACTCGAGCTTATTAAGGCCCGCGGTATCTCGGTCAATGTGTTGTTTTTACAGTCGCGACGCAGTGATTTGATACGTCGCTACAGTGAAACCAGACGCAAACACCCACTAAGTAGCAGCACGGTCAGCCTGAAAGAAGCCATCGATCTTGAAAAAGACATGCTGGCGCCGATTGCCGAGATTGCCGATCGCAATATCGACACCTCGGGACTGTCACTGCACCAGCTGCGCGATCTGATCAAAAGCACCGTGGTGCCCCATGACACCGAGCAGATGGCCATTCTATTTGAATCCTTTGGCTTTAAGCGGGGTGTGCCCTCTGATGCCGACTTTGTATTCGATGTACGCTGCCTTCCAAACCCTCACTGGAAACTGGAACTGCGTGCACTGACGGGCAATGATCCAGAGGTTATTGAATTCCTGGAAAGCCAGGTCGATGTCGCCTCAATGCTCGCCGATATCATCGGCTTTCTGACGCGCTGGATTCCCAAGCATCAGGATAATAACCGCAGTTACCTCACTGTCGCCATCGGCTGTACAGGTGGTCAACATCGCTCTGTGTATCTCGCCAATCGACTGGCTGAGCATTTCGGTGAAACCTACCCGCTGGTCCAGGTAGTGCATAAACAATATCCTTCCATTAATTCGGCGGAGTATTAAATAATGATTCGCTGCGAACTGAGCGTTATCAATAAACTTGGACTGCACGCTCGTGCGGCCACCAAGCTAGCCAGTGCCGCCGGACACCATCAGTGTCGCATCCGCACCGGTAAAGACGAGTCTCTGGTGGACGCGAAAAGCATTATGTCCCTGATGCTGTTGGCAGCCAATCAGGGCACCGTACTTATATTCGAATTTGACGGCCCAGACGAACAGGCCGCCTGCCAAGAAATCACCACATTGCTGGCCGACTATTTTGGTGAAGGCGAGTAATTTCGGTATCAGTCAGTAGCATAGCCCGCTAAAATGCAGCAGCGCTTCTCAGCGATTTAGTTAGGGAAAAGATTCATGACCACAAAAGCCAACCTGCTTGCACGATTAGGCACAGCGATAGATTCAGGCACTCTGAATCAGGTTCGGTATATTCTCAACAATCTCTCCCCACCCGATATTGCTCACCAGCTAGAAACCGCCCCACCAAAATTTCGCCATATACTCTGGGAACTGGTTGATCCAGATAATACCGGTGAGGTACTCCAAGAGTTATCTGATGAGATTCAATCCGAATTTCTCAACGAGATGGATGGCGCAGAAGTCGCCTCTCTCACCGAAGGCCTGGACGTCGATGACATTGTAGATATCCTTCAGCAACTGCCAAATCAGATGATTCCGGAAGTGCTAAAGGCTATGTCATGGCAGGACCGCCAGCGCGTAGAGTCAGTACTTACTTACGCTGAAGATACTGCCGGTGGTCTAATGGACACCGAAGTTATCACCATACGACCGGATATCAATGTCGATGTTGTGCTGCGTTATCTGCGCCGATTTGAAGAGCTTCCAGACATTACCGACAATCTGTTTGTGGTCAGCCGCAACGATATATTTCTCGGGATCATGCCTCTGGGCAAGCTGCTTACCTCTAGCCCGGACACTACCGTTAAAGAGGTGATGGATACCGAGGTTCAGGCAATTCATGTGAACCTCACCGACTCCGATGTCGCGCAAATTTTCCAACGCCATGATTTAGTATCTGCGCCAGTGATTGATGACAAGAACCATCTGCTCGGCCGCATTACGATTGATGACGTGGTGGACGTTATTGTCGAAGACGCAGACCATTCGCTATTGGCCATGGCCGGCTTGAGCGATACCGAGGATACCTTCTCCTCCATCGGCAGAACTGCACCTCGCCGTGCCGCCTGGTTAGGGGTCAACTTGGTCACCGCCATTATTGCCTCAACCGCTATTAGCCTATTTGCGGAAACCCTCGAAAAAGTCGTGGCACTGGCGATTTTAATGCCGATAGTAGCCAGCATGGGCGGCGTTGCCGGCAGCCAAACGCTCACCGTGGTTATTCGAGGCATGGCATTGGGGCAGATCGAACGCAGCAACCTAAGCTGGTTGCTAAGCAAAGAATTTGCCGTTGGCGCGCTAAATGGCCTACTCTACGCCCTAGTGGTTGGCGCCATCGTTTCTCTGTGGTTTGGAGACTGGATAATGGCCGTTATTATCGGCCTAGCGATGGCCATTAATTTAATGGCCGCCGCCCTGACCGGAACATTATTACCCATTCTGTTGCGCTCACTAAATATAGACCCTGCCCTCGCGGGCACGGTAATTCTGACCACGGTAACTGATATCGTGGGTTTTGTATCATTCCTAGGCCTAGCTGCGATATTCCTTATCTGATGACTGAAGAACTAGAACACCCCGACTACGACGGCCCCAGCAAATCCCAGCTGAAGCGGGACAGCCATAAACTGCAGGCCATGGGCCAACAGCTGGTTGAAATGCCTGAGGGCAAGCTGCAGAAATTTGACCTGCCGGAAAGTCTAAAAGAAGCTATCTACGAAGCCCGCCGCTTAAAGAGCCGCGAAGCCAAACGCCGCCACCTGCAATATATCGGAAAATTGATGCGCATCTCCAACACCGATGTTATCCAAGAAACCCTAGATATGATGGACCATCAGTCCCAGACCTATCGCCAGCATTTTAAACAGCTCGAAGATTGGCGAGATCGTATTATTAAAGAGGGTCATGACGGCATAGAAGCCTTTATGGAAGCTTACCCCGACGGTGACCGTCAGAAGCTGCGTAATCTCCAGCGTCAGGCCAACCGTGAAATAGAATTAAAGAAAGCGCCCACCGCTAGCCGAAAAATATTTAGCTACATAAGAGGCGTTTCAGAAAAGTAATTTTTACAATATAAAGGTAAGAATAAGGAATCCTGGGCGTCCCCTACAAAAATCAAAACAGAAACGTCATCCCTGAGCGTCTTCTCGATAAAGAGCCCTCAGCGTCGCCTAGATAAGGAGCTTCCTATGTGCACCAATAGGCATTTTCGCCCGCACATCAGCAATCATCCCTAAATCAATCTCAGCAGTAATAACCCCAGCTTCATCACCATCCAAGCTGGCCAACACCGTTCCCCAAGGATCGATAATAACGCTGCCACCCCAAAGCCCACGGCTCCTATGAGCGCGATCAACCAGATTGGCAGCAATCACAAACACCTGATTTTCAATGGCCCGAGCACGCAATAATACCTGCCAGTGATCCTTGCCAGTCGCAGCCGTAAAGGCCGCAGGCACGGTAATTACCTGAGCCCCTTCATCGGCAAGTTTTTGATAAAGCTCGGCAAACCTAAGGTCATAACAGACTGTCAGACCCAACTTGCACAGTGCTGTGGGTGCAACAACTACATCAGCACCCGGGGCAAAGTCATCTGACTCTTTATAGCGCCTAGCCTGCTCAGTACCGGCGCCTACATCTACATCGAATAGGTGGATCTTGTCGTACTGGCCGACAGCGTTACCTTCAGGGTCAAAGAGCAATGAGCGAGCAAAAGGCAACAACTCTGTATCTGCCACAGGCAGGCTTCCGCCCACCAACCACAGTCCATTAAGACGCGCCTGGTCCGCTAGAAACTGCCGTACTGGTCCTTCACACGTTGCCTCTTGAAGGCCGATAGCAGTGAAGTCCTTCTGACCATAATGGGCGAAATTTTCTGGTAATACAGCGAGCTGCACGCCAGAAGCAGCAGCTTCAGATAGCAGCGCCGCAGCATTGGTAAGATTAGCTTCAATGGATAAAGCTGGCTTGAGCTGAATAGCCGCCACATTGATAAGGTTACTCATTAGAGTCAGCCTCGGGCTGCGGTGGCTGGCCTTCTTGCAGCTCTGCTTTTTGTCCTGCTTTCTGCTCTATTTTTTGGTCGGTCTTTTTATCTGCCTTCGGGCGTTCAGTCTGATCCGTTGCCTTTAGTTCGGCAGCAAAAATTTTATCGACGGCCACTTCAACATCATCAAAGGGGCCAGACAGGGTATAGCTAATACTAGACAGCCGATCGACCTGCTTCTCTACCAGTTTGCTGGTCAGATAAACCCCAGCGGCAGCGGGCACACCACCCAGCAATGCAACTACCCAGGGTAGATTAGTCGCCACAGGCAGGGTGGCCACGAGTTCGGCATCTACCTGCTCATTCACTAAATCAAAATTACCGCCCATATTCATACGACCAGAGGGCATTTTCATTCTTAGAGGATCAATCAAACTGGCAACGCCATTATTAAAACGAATGGTGCCCACCAGATCGTTATAGGCGAGGTTCTGACTGGTCACATCAGAAAAATCGAGCTGCAAACGCTTTAACCAGTTAGCAAAGTTAAACAGACTCACCAATTTTAGTGCCGCACCGGCACCACCAGTCGACGTATAAAAACTGCCGTCTTGTAAATTAATTTGGAAGTCGCCAGTAATATTCTCTTTAGTGATTTTCCAGGGCTGGTCCTGCCATGACAGATCAAAAAGCATTTTTCCCGATTGGCTATCGGCAACTCTGGGAATATTTAGACCGGTAAACAGATCCCCAATATTGTCTACGCCAACAGGACCAATAAGCCGGCTGGAGTAGCTTTCACCGTCGTAGCGCCAGAAAAATTCTGTGTCCGGCTCTTTGGTAAACAGTCCTGGTCGCAGGCCAAAAACATCGCCCACGATATTATTAAAGGCAGCACCTGAAACTTCAGGGCGCAATTCAAAGGCCAGTGCGCCCCATTTTTTATCACCAACAGAGAGCTGTTCCACTGAAAAGTCTGCAGCAATAAAGGTGCGAGGGTCCATGCCCTTTTGACCGATCTTTTCTTCGAGCAAAGTACTAGGCAACGCCAGTCTTGTTAGGTGAAGACCGGGAACCAGACTTGATCCAATGGGTAATACCAACTTGCCATCGGCAAGATCGCTGGTGAAGGCAATATTAGTCGCCTGCTCGGCTAACCTAATCTGCGCAGCTATATTTTCTAATTTGAAGGTTGCCAGATTTAGATAATCAAATTCCAGATCGAACACCGGTTGCCAGACTGTGGCCTTAGATTCTGACGACCCACTAAACAGTGCCACTACCGGATTCCATAAATCCAGATCTGTAGTGGGAAGATATCCAGCAACCAAAAGCTCCCCGACCTCAGGCACAGACACTGAGCGATCGAAGCTGACTAAACCATGGGTCATCTGGCTCTGGTTAAAACGTAAATCGGTCACTAGCTGATCGCCAATGCGTCCTTCCAAGCGCTGAAAATCCGGGTCAAAATGTAAGGTAACATCCAAGGCTCTGGACTCTCCTGCCACTTTTGTTAGGGGCGCTGGTAACATAATCTCAGAGGCTTCCATCTGACTAACCAGCTGCAATGTCACCCCACTGCCAGGTGCGTCTGCGCCGTTAATACTCAGTAAACCTTCGATAGGAATAGTGCCAGTTAGCACCTTGGTCCAGGGGAATTTAACCAGCTTACTCAGGCTCTCTGGTTCTACCGCGGTGCTTATAGCGACCTTCTGTTGTTTGCTCGTTCTAAACAATTTGGCGCTCAGTGGCTGCTGCCAAAACTCGCCAGTAATATCTTCTGAGTAAAGACCATCGGCTACCGAGAAATTCAACCCACCCTCAAGCCGACTAATACTAATTGGGGTATTTGGAATATCCATTGACCCGCCACGCAATGTGGCGTTTACAAGGTAATCCCCAGCAACAGGTTCACCTGGAATTTTTTTTAACGGAATTTCTAAATGTAGCTTGGCGTTAGCTTCACCTGAATACTGCCAATCTGCCAAGGGTCCAATTCGGTTGCGAAGGGGCGACTGAGCTAACGCAGAAATAGCATCACCGAGCCCGGTTTCAATCTGAGCATCTATGGTCAGTAGCTGTGTTCCAACCGCTGGGTCACCGGTTATGGCCTTGGCAGAGATTATCTCTACACCCCCAATAGTGCCGCCAATAGCAACCCCATCAACATAGGTATCGTCCACTAATACCAGCGCCTTAACATCTCGGGCACCCAACCAGTCGGGGTGATAATTTAGGTCAGTACCCTCTGTTTTAAACAATAGCTGGGTCGTTTTTGAGGTTTTGTTTTTTCGCGGCGGGCCAGCACGAAGCAGCATGCCTAGCTCTTTAACATCCGCTGCCAATATGGCACTGGTCAGCCAGTTAGATAACTTGGCAGGTGTGGTATAGGGCAGGTATTTGTTCATATAGGCCGCATCGATATCACGGGCACCGATAACCAAATTTACCTCGGGAGCAACACCGTTGGCGGGGATCTGCTGCTCTACCGAAAATAGTATATTAGAGGTGCCAGCGTCGACAGTAGTTTTCATCGCGGTACTGCGCACCACCAATTTCTCCGGCTGCCAGTTCACATAAACGGTACCCTCAGACTCTTCGACGAGTAAATACTCTTTGTACAGCTTAGGGAAAAACACCTCAAAACCATCTGTATCTGCAAGATGGAAAAAGCCACCTGACCCCTGCACTTCGAGATAACCATTAATACGCTTTACGCCCGGCGCACCTTTATAGGGGCGAGCAGAAATATCATCCAAATTAGCCGAGGCATAGTAGCCGCCTTTATTGTGCCCCAAGGTGAGTGCGCTTAGTTCTCCCCTCGGCCGCAGTATATCTATCGCATCTAGAAGATTTTTCGCAGGAATTTTGGTCTCACGCAGTAAGTCAGACAGTATTGTTAGGTCTAGCTGGTTCATTGAAATGTCAAAATCCTGCCAGCGGGATCCTAGTTTTTGACTAAACACCAAATCTAGCGGTTCAATATTTGTATCGGACCAATCAAAATCAAAACCCTGCAACCGAGTACCCCAATCAGACCCAGGCGTATACCAGCCGGTAAGTACCGTGCTGAGATTTTGAATAGGCGGAACATCGGCCAACCAGTCGAGCGGTATTTCCGTAATCGCCAGATTTCCTTCAAAGTCTAGCGAGCCACCAGGATGAATATCAAACCAAACCTCACCGCTGGCATTGGCTTTAAACGCCGTCAGATTGTCAAATAATTTGGGTAGTAAGGATTTCGATAGGCCTAGAATTGGCTGAGAAATATTAAAGTTTTCTAAACGAAAATAGCCATCTGCATGAAAGGCTTCCAAATCAGAGGGATCACCATAACCCTCTACCAATACATAGGCGGGAATGTTTTCATCAGCCTGCTGATCTGCGAGCTGAACAGACAGCTCGGCACGGTGGAAATCGTCATCGTTTTCTAAGGTCACGTCATTGCCGCGCACCTGCATCAGTTTGCCAGAAAAGAACTCAAGATTAATCAATACCAGCCTCAGGCGTATCGAACGACTATAAAATAGAGGATCGAGAATAATATTGAGATCTGCATTGGCACCGCCCTTTAAGCCTTTTAGGCTCCAACGACCGGCCTCATCTTCAACCATAGTAATGGCCAACTGATCGATGACCAGCTCGCGCCAAATAGGGCTAAGGTGTTTGATACTCTTAAAGAGATCAAGATCGGCGCGGCCGTGATCTAGCACAATGGCCGGCGTTTGATCTTCACTGACAATTTCAATTTTCTCGATATCGAGAATTGGAATCAGTCTTGGCCACTCACCCTGTATCTCACCAAGGCGAACCTGCATACCAATATTATCGGTGATCAGTTGCTGTAAAACGGGGCGCAGTTCATCAACACTGCTAATAGTCTGGCGACCAATAACCACCAAAATAACCGTGCCGATAATTAGCATAGCTGCGGTTAACCACAGCCAACGACTAATTACCTTTCCGATTTTTCTGATGTTACTGTCAGCCATTATCTAAACTCAAACAGGAATAATATCAAACTGTTCACGGGCAAATAAATCTTCAGTCCGGAACTGAATGGATCGCCCAATAAACGCTTCAAGATCTGCAACCTGTGCAGAATCTTCATCTAATAATCTCTCTATCACCGACGGCGATGCCAGAACGCGTAGAGTCTCACATTCATAGGCACGGGCCACTCGGAGAATATCGCGCAACACTTCATAGCTCACGGTTTCTGCAGACTTTATCGATCCACGACCACCACAGGCGGGGCATCCTTCACATAAAATTTGCCCTAAACTTTCGCTGGTTCGCTTGCGGGTAGTTTGCACTAAACCCAGCTCGGTCACACCAGAAATCGTGGTTCTGGCACGATCTCTATCCAGTGCTTTTTCAAAGGTGCGCAAAACCTGTCGGCGATGTTCGGCATTTTGCATATCGATAAAATCAACGATAATAATACCGCCCAAATTACGCATGCGCATTTGCCTTGCCGTAGCTGTTGCCGCTTCAAGATTGGTTTTATAAACCGTCTCTTCAAGATTGCGATGGCCAACAAAGGCACCGGTATTAACATCGACGGTGGTCATGGCCTCAGTCTGATCAATCACCAGATGACCACCCGACTTGAGCATTACAGATCGCTGCAGTGCCTTGGCAATTTCATCTTCAATACCATGGAGAAAAAACAGCGGTCGCTCGCCTGGATAGTGCTCAAGTAGGCCCGCAATTTCAGGGCTGAACTTATGGGCAAACTTGATCAGTAGATCAAGCACTTCCCGGGAGTCCACCAGAATCTTCTCAACATCATCGCTAGCCATATCGCGCAATACACGCTTAGAAAGAGGCAGCTCCTCATACACACAGCTAGGCACCGCAGCCTCTGTTTTGACCCCAACAAGATGCTCCCAGACACGCTGCAGGTAACGCATATCTACGCGCAGTTCTTCAACCGTGGCGCCTTCTGCCGCTGTGCGAAGAATGTAACTGCCCCTGCGCTGAGGAATTTCAACGGCGTTCTTATGACGCTTAACAGGCTCTGCTGCCGCGGCGAGTTCATCAATAGTGGTAGCGATGGCTGTTTTGAGTCGCTCCCGCTCCTCTTCATCTTCGATACGCTGGGAAACACCTATATGGGCACTGCCATCCATATACACCAGATAGCGTGAGGCCACAGACAGCTGAGCGGTGAGTCGCGCACCTTTATTATTAATAGGGTCTTTGATTACCTGAACGAGAATTTTTTGCCCATCATGAAGGAGATCTTGAATCTCTGGGCTCTTGGTCTCAGCGACACCATTCTTGTTTTTAGGCTTACTCGGCAGTAGGTCGTCAACATGTAAAAATCCGGCCCGCTCAACACCTATGTCGACAAACGCGGCCTGCATACCAGGCAGTATGCGCACCACCTTACCCTTATAAATATTGCCTACCAGGCCACTGCGCTGATTGCGCTCTATGGAAATTTCTTGGGGCACGCCGTTTTCTACCAAGGCTACGCGAGTTTCCATTGGCGTAATATTGATAAGAATTTCTCGGCTCATGGGCTTTTCCAGTTTAGCGTTAACGCTATTTTTGGGCGTTTGGCTGCTGCCAAATCGGTACATTAAATTTTTCTAATAACTGCTGGGTTTCCAATAGCGGCAAACCCACCACGCCACTATAACTTCCCTCGAGGTGAGCCACAAAGATTGCGCCAAATCCCTGAATGCCATAAGCCCCTGCTTTGCCCTCAGGTTCGCCCGTCTGCCAGTATTTCAGACAGTCCTGTGGAGAGATTGTGCGGAAAGTAACGGAAGTTTTTGAAACCACCAGCTCAGACTTATGAGCATTGACGATGGCCACTCCAGATAACACCTCATGAGTGGCCCCCGACAGGGCCTGCAACATAGCCATTGCCTCGTCAGCATTAGCGGGTTTACCAAAAATTTTGCCCTGACAGAGCACAATAGTATCCGCACCGAGGACCGGTAATTCTGTCTCACTGCGGCGGTAACCCGCCTGAGCTTTTTCCAATGCCAGCCGCCCCACATAATCAACGGCTTGCTCTGCAGGGCGTTGACGCTCATCAATATCTTCAGCTGCGACCACAAAGTGCACACCGATCTGATGAAGCAGGTCACTGCGCCGCGGAGACGCCGAGGCCAAGATAAGATCAGCGGTTGCCAATTCTTCGGAAGACTGAGACAAGGAAGATGAAGACAAGAGAAAAGCCTTTAACGGTGGTGTAAATGTACTCTGGCAACCCACAGGTCGATCAGCGGCCAGGCCAGTGCCGACGTTAACGCCAGGGCAGGAAGGTGCCCTAGAGTCATAGGCACATCCCAGATAGAAAACAACATGTTCTGAAGCAATTCAGCGCAGATAACCAACACCACAACCAAAAAAATACGGTGAAATATCGAAAAATAAGTGAGCCAGCGGCTGAGTAAATAGGCGGCAACACCACAGAGCGCAAACACCAACACATAGTGCCCGAGGGTAGTGCGAAATAGGGTGTCAGCAATTAGACCCACTGTTGCAGCAAAGCCAATACCGTACTGGGTGGGAACATAGAGTATCCAGGCAAGGGTCACTAGCAGGAGAAAGTTTGGCTTCCAGAGAATCCATTCACCAGAAGCGGGTAAAAGCTGGAAGATAGCAGCCAAAATTAATGACGCAATCATAGGGCCAGTAAAGCTAACCGGCTTCATTGAATACCACGAACTCGGTCGCGACCTGAGGAAAACACCAACAGCAGGTGCCGGCTTCTATCAAGCTCAGCAGCAGGGTTAACATCCACATCAACAAATATTGCACCGGGCTTTTGGGTGATACTGGCGACGGTACCCACGGGATAGCCCACTGGGAAGCGCCCGCCCAATCCAGAACTTACCAGCTCATCACCCTCGACAATATCCGCGGTGGGCGACACAAATTTTAATGTCATGCGACCATAGTCAGACTGGCCCTCAGCAATAGAGCGCACGCCATTGCGCAAAACCTGCACAGGCAACGCATGGGTGCTATCGGTAATTAACAGCGCCACACTATGACCGCCGTAAACAGAAATAATCTGCCCCATAAGGCCCTCAGCATCTAACAGAGGCTGACCCACGTAAACGCCGTCATCACGACCGCGATCAATGGTAACCGTATGGCTTTGGGGGCTCGGAGAAACACCGATGACTTCAGTAACTAAAACACTGTCCATCAACAATTCGGTGGCATTCAATAATTGGCGCAGACGGAGGTTTTCGGCGGCCAGCTCAGACATGCGCTGAAGCTGCCCGCGATGAATCAGACTCTCCTGTTCCAGACGAATATTATCTTGCTCAAGATCAGCTCTGGAGGTGCCACTAACCTGACCCCATTCCTGAACACGACTGGGGATATTCGTCAGCCAATACAGAGGACGAACAGCATTATCGACGATTTTATAAACGGGGCTGAGCCAGGTGGTATAACTATCGACGGCCATTAAGCCAAACGCAATCAGGCCAACGATCAGAATCTTTCGAATCGGGGAGGATGATTTAGCAAAAACATTTTTAATAAATCCGCTCCCGAAAAATAACCAATATCAGGGCGATATTGGTATCTAGTAAGTTAGCGTATCCAGTCTTCTGTTATCCATCATCTCCAGCGCTTCACCACCGCCACGAGCGACACAGGTCAGAGGCTCTTCAGCCAGAATAACCGGCAAACCAGTTTCATGGGTAAGCAGACGATCGAGATCTCTTAACAGCGCGCCACCACCGGTCAACACAATACCGGTTTCAGCAATATCTGAGGCCAGCTCAGGAGGAGATTGCTCTAGAACACGCTTTACTGCCTGAACGATGCCAGCCAATGGCTCTTGCAGCGCTTCGAGAATTTCATCACTGGTCAATGTAAAGCTCTTGGGAACACCTTCAGCGAGGTTGCGGCCACGAACATCAATTTCACGGACTTCTTTGGCTAGATAAGCAGCACCAATTTCCATCTTAATACGCTCAGCGGTAGTATCACCAATCACACTGCCGTACTTGCGACGAACAAAGTTAACAATGGCTTCATCAAAACGGTCGCCACCGATACGCACAGAATCAGAGAACACCACGCCATTTAACGACAGAATGGCAATCTCAGTAGTACCACCACCGATATCCACAACCATCGATCCCACCGCTTCTTCAACCGGAAGGCCAGCACCAATCGCCGCAGCCATTGGTTCTTCAATCAAAAACACCTCTCGAGCACCGGCACTGTAAGCCGACTCTTTAATCGCTCGTTTCTCAACTTCTGTCGCCATACAGGGCACACAGATAAGAACACGAGGACTCGGGGGTACAAAGCTTTTTGCATGCACTTTCTTAATAAAGTGCTGCAGCATTTTCTCAGTCACTTGGAAGTCAGCGATAACGCCGTCTTTTAATGGCCGTATTGCAGTAATATTGCCTGGTGTACGGCCCAGCATACGCTTGGCATCAACACCTACTGCTTCAACAATTTTCTGACCCAGATGCTGGCGAATCGCAACCACCGAAGGCTCGTTAAGAACGATGCCCTTTTCGCGCACATAAATCAGTGTATTTGCAGTACCCAGATCGATCGACAGATCGCTGGAAAAGAAGCCACGGAGTTTTTTAAATAACATCAATTACGATTCCTCAATCACTGCCTGTGGATTCAATGCACAAACAGCCTAAAATATGTAGCAACTATTCAATAGGGTATAGCAGCAATTAAAGCAGCTGCGGCCCTACTTTCGTCATCTCGGAGCGGATTCTAGCCGATCTTGAACAAAACTTCATACTAGTCTTTTAAAACAACGCCAAAAGAAGCCAAAAACAGTGAAATTAGCCGATTTTACTGTTTTCACCCCCTAACCTCGCACATTTATTTGATGTAAAATTGCGCCTGCTGAAAACATTCGAATTTCAGCCAACCCAGAGACTAAAAAATGAACATTGAACGGCAAGAAATCGAAAAGCTGGCGACCCTAGCCCGCATTGCCATCGACGATAGCACTATCAACGAAGTATCCCAGCGATTGAGCAGCGTTCTAGACCTAGTGGATCAGCTGCAGGCGGTCAACACCGAGGGCGTAGAAGCCATGTCTCATCCCATGCAAGCCACGCAGCGCCTGCGGGAAGACGAAGTTACCGAGATCAATCAGCGCGAAGCCTTTCAGGCCATAGCACCAGAAACCGAAGACGGGCTATTTTTAGTGCCCAAAGTCATAGAATAAGCGGGCCCAGATAGCATGCACAACCTCACCATTGCCGAGCTTATCAAAGGGCTACAGAGCAAAGAATTTTCCAGTGTTGAATTAACTCAGCACTTTTTAAACCGTATTGGCAGCCTTAACCCGGCGTACAACGCGGTAATTACCGTTACCGCCGAACAGGCCCTCAAAGCCGCTGCCGAGGCCGATATGCGCCTGGCCGCAGGCAATGCCCCTGCTCTGTGTGGCGTGCCCATACTGCACAAAGATATTTTTTGTACCAATGGGGTGCGTACTAGCTGCGGCTCCAAGATGCTGGATAATTTTATCCCGCCCTACAATGCCACTGTGGTCGAAAACTTCGAACAGGCGGGTGCCGTGGTCCTCGGTAAAACCAATATGGACGAGTTCGCTATGGGCTCCTCTAACGAAACCAGCTTTTATGGCCCGGTTAAAAACCCCTGGGCTACCGACTGCGTGCCCGGCGGCTCCTCTGGCGGTTCTGCAGCAGCCGTTGCAGCACGCTTAGCACCTGGCGCAACAGCCACAGATACTGGCGGTTCTATTCGCCAACCCGCAGCTCTGTGCGGTATTAGCGGCATCAAGCCTACCTATGGTCGCGTCTCTCGCTGGGGCATGGTTGCCTTTGCCTCCAGCCTTGATCAGGGCGGCCCAATGGCCCGCACCGCAGAAGACTGTGCCCTACTCCTTAACTGCATGGCCAGTTACGACGACAAAGACTCCACCTGCATCGATCGCGAAGTGCCAGACTACACAGCCACCTTAGATGGCTCAGTAAAGGGTTTGCGCATTGGCGTACCCAAAGAGTATTTCTCCGAAGGCTTAGACGCTGGTATTGAAAAAGCCGTTCGCGCTGCACTGGCTAACTTAGAAGCCCAGGGCGCAGAGCTGGTTGAAATCAGCCTGCCTAACTCAGGTCTATCAGTCCCCGCCTACTATGTGATTGCGCCAGCAGAGGCCTCGGCCAACCTGTCACGCTTCGACGGCTCACGCTATGGCTATCGCTGTGAAGACCCCAAAGATTTACAAGATATGTACAGCCGCAGCCGTAGCGAAGGCTTTGGCAAAGAGGTGCAGCGTCGCATATTGATTGGCACCTACTGTCTATCTGCAGGTTATTACGACGCCTACTACGGCAAAGCCCAGCAGGTTCGCAAGCTGATCCAGCAAGACTTTGACCGTGCATTCGAAAGCGTCGACCTAATAATGGGCCCCACCTGCCCCTCGCCGGCCTTTAAGTTTGGCGCCAAAAGTGATGATCCGGTGGCCATGTATCTAGAAGATATTTATACCGTCGCCACCAACTTGGCAGGCCTGCCCGGCATGTCGATACCCTGCGGCATGGCTGACAACAAACCCGTCGGACTACAGATTATTGGCACCTATTTTGATGAGGCGCGCATGCTCAATGTCGCCCACCAATATCAGCAGGCCACCGACTGGCATGATCTAGCGCCAGAGGGAGTTGCCTCATGAGCTGGGATACCGTAATCGGGCTAGAGATCCATGTGCAGCTAGCCACAAAAACTAAGATATTCTCCGGCGCCAGCACCGCCTATGGTGCCGAACCTAATACCCAGGCCTGCGCTATCGACCTAGCCATGCCAGGCACCTTACCCGTACTCAACAAGCAGGCCGTTAACTACGCCATCATGTTTGGCTTGGCGATTGATGCCGAGATTGGTCAGGTATCAGCCTTCGAGCGGAAAAACTATTTCTACCCAGATTCACCAAAGGGCTACCAGACCACGCAGCTGGAACGACCCATTGTCGGCCGCGGCAACGTCGAGATACAGCTCGCCGATGGCAGCTCTAAAAACGTGCGCATCCACCATGCCCATCTAGAAGAAGATGCCGGCAAGTCACTTCACGAAGGCAATTTCAACAGCAACTTTTCGGGTATTGATCTTAATCGCGCCGGCACACCGCTCATTGAAATCGTCTCCGAACCGGATATGTGCAATGCCGAAGAAGCCGTCGCCTTTGCGAGAAAGATCCACGGCATAGTCACCTCGTTGGGAATCTGCGATGGCGAAATGTCTCAGGGCAGCATGCGCTTCGATGTGAACGTTTCAGTAAAGCCCAGCGGCAGCGAAACTCTTGGCATTCGAACCGAAACCAAAAACCTCAACTCGTACAAATTTATGGAAGAAGCCATAAAGCGAGAAGTGGAACGTCAGATAGATGTTATCGAAGATGGCGGCACCATTGCCCAGGAAACCCGCTTGTATAATGGCGACACCAAAGTTGCCCGCTCCATGCGCAGTAAAGAAGAAGCTAACGACTATCGCTACTTCCCCTGCCCCGACCTATTGCCAGTTGTCGTCAGCGACGAAGAGGTTGCAGAACTACGCCGCAATCTTCCAGAGCTGCCAGATGCAAGACAGGCACGCTTTGTTGAACAGTACAGCCTGTCAGACTATGACGCAGGCATACTCAGCAGCGATGCCGCTATGGCCAAATATTTTGAAGCCGTTACCTCAGCCTGCAACAATGCCAAACTCGCCGCAAACTGGACCATGGGCGAACTCTCAGCGCGTCTGAACAACGAAGACATAAGCATCGCCAATAGCCCAGTAAGTGCCGAGCAACTCGGCGGCCTAGTCACTCGGATCGCCGATAACAGTATCTCCGGAAAAATGGCTAAAGAAGTATTCGAAGGTATCTGGGCCGGCGAAGGCAGTGCTGATGACATTATTGAAGCGCGCGGTTTAAAGCAAGTATCCGACAGCGGCGCACTTGAACAAATGGTCGCCGATGTATTAACGGCCAATCAGGCCATGGTCGACGACTACATCAGTACCGACGAAGCCAAACGCAAGAAAAAGCTTGGCGGCTTTATGGGTAAAATAATGCAAGCCTCAAAAGGCCAGGCCAACCCCCAGCAAGTGAATCAAATCCTTGCTCAAAAACTCAACGACCTACTTTGAATTTGTCTGAACTATTTACTGGAAATTAGGAAAAATCATGTCACTGAAGAAAGATAAAGAAAAAGTTCTCGGCGAAGTGTTTGATGACGAGCGCGTAAAAAGCTTTTTAGATTGCCAGGCCCCAACAGGCGTAAGCGCAGACTTTCACCTATTAGAAAAAGCCTATCGCGGTATGAATATCGATAACTTTGTAACCTTTTTAAACTTCTTTAAAGAAGCGGGTCACGATATCAATGCCACTAGCCCAGAAGGGCAAACCCTTGCAGCAGTCGCTGCTGAGCATGGTCATGGAATGCCCTATGTGGAAGCATTAAAAGCGGCCAGCGCCCAATAAGTTTTCACTCTGACACAAAAGCATAACCCTGTTCCCGGCAGCTTTTCTTAACATCCAGAAAGACCTATTAATTTTGTCATCCCGACAGACCTATTAATATTGTCATCCCGGCAGACCTATTAATATTGTCATCCCGGCAGACCTATTAATTTTGTCATCCCGGCAGACCTATTAATTTTATCATCCCGACAGACCTATTAATTTTGTCATCCCGACAGACCTATTAATTTTGTCATCCCGACAGACCTATTAATTTTGTCATCCCGACAGACCTATTAATTTTGTCATCCCGACAGAGCGTAGCGACGAGGGATCTAAAGATCTCTCACATGCGTTCGAGATGACAGAGGTATGTCATTGCAACAGAGCACAGATAGTCTCGACAGACTAAGAACCAAACCGAGGCAAGGTTAGCTTAAAATGAATCGCCGCCGCCCTCAGACCGAATCCGGCAATAAAGGCAATCCCTGCGGCGATGCTGTCGGTAACCCCCAACTGATGCAGGACTACGTAAGTGGCTGCACCTGATAGGGCGCAACTGATATAAATTTCGGGGCGCATTAGCGTTAACACCTCGGCACAGAGCACATCGCGCATCAGGCCACCAAACGTCGCTGTCATCACCCCCATCACCACCGCAATCATGGGTGGCACCTCATGTGCCAGTGCAGTCTGTGCACCCATCACGGCAAAAACCGCCAAGCCAATGGCATCAGTCCACAGAATCCAAGCGTCCCGCTTACGGTATAGGTCCACTGAAAAATAGGTTAACGCGGAAGCACCGATACAAATATAAACAGCAAGCGGGTTGTGCACCCAACTTACCGGAGAAATACCCAGCAATAGATCTCGCAAGGTACCACCGCCCACGCCAGTAACTGTGCCAACCAAAATAAAGCCCAGAATATCCATGCGTTTTTCGGCAGCAAATAGCGCCCCGGACACTGCAAAGACAATGGTTCCGATCATAGAGAAAGCATGGAGTAACTGATCGATTGAGAGGACGGACATAGGGGTTTCCAATGGGCAATGGCTGATTGGCCGAGGCGGCCAGTATAATTGTTAACGGTTTGAGCATAAATAGGGATTCTGAGTCTATTACCAATTCTATATCCGCCTATCCGACTGCCATTGTTGTTTTAGCCAAGATGCAATAAGGTATAAATTAGGGCCTGCTGCTTTTTAGGCAGCTACGCTATAGATACTAAAAACATAAATGGGTAAAAGGTATAACTATGAAATTTTTAGATAACTTGTTGGATGGCCGTGAAGATCAGGCCTACGCACTACTTAGAATAGTCACTGGATTTTTGTTTATCTGGCATGGTGCTCAGAAGCTTTTTAACTTTCCTAGTGACTTTCCCTATCCGTTAAACCCTCTGATGTATGGGGCCGGGACCATCGAACTAGTTGGCGGCGCACTGGTTATGATTGGTCTATTTACCCGTCCAGCTGCTTTTATCTGCAGTGGCACCATGGCCGTTGCCTATTGGATGGTTCACGGAATGAATAATGTTTTTCCGATGCTAAACGGCGGTGAACTCGCCGCGCTTTACTGCTTTGCGTTTCTGTTTATTGCCGTGCGCGGTGCAGGTATCTGGAGTGTCGATAAGTAACACAGTATAAAGAGACCCAGAGTAAAAAGGACGCCCATTGACGTCCTTTTTACATTTTACCCTACCAAAATCTGCTACTTTTTAATCACAACTAACCACAAAATGAACAACAGCGCGGATTGATATGAGTCAGCATTTAATACTCGCCGGTGAAGTACGCAACTGTAAGCTCTGTGAAAAGCACCTGCCTCATCCTCCCCGACCCGTTATACAGATACATCCAAACGCAAGAATACTTATCGCCGGCCAAGCACCAGGTAGAAAAGTACAGGCCTCTGGCATACCGTTTGACGACGCCAGCGGCGACCGTTTGCGTGACTGGATGGGAATTTCCAAAGACGTTTTCTATAACCCAAAGCAAGTCGCGATTGTCCCTATGGGGTTTTGCTTTCCCGGCACAGGAAAATCGGGCGACCTACCACCGCGCCCCGAGTGCGCTGAGACCTGGCGGGAGCGCGTTCTAAACCTACTTCCCAACATTAAGAGTACCTTGGTTATTGGCAAGTATGCTCAAGATTACCACTTCAATCAGGGCGCCAAGACGTTGACGGAGCTAGTCAATAACTGGAAAGAATACTCGCCAGAAAGAATCCCACTGCCCCATCCCAGTCCACGAAATAATCTTTGGTTGCGTAAAAACCCCTGGTTTGAATCCGACCTAGTTCCACTACTACAAACCCACATCGCCAAGATTCTCGAAAACTGAATCTATCAAACGTTTTGTAGATACATATCAATGAGAAACCCACTCCGCTGAATTAACTTACAGGCTGGCCTTATTAAAAGGAGACACACAGCCATGAGTAAGATAAATCGTCATTTAGTGATATTCACCACCAGCATGATCTCTATACCCATTTTTCTTTGCCTGATTGTTATTGTTCTATTATCAGTGGTGCAGTAGCCCCCTATTTTTTCAGATGACAGCTGAGGGGAAAGATGCTCCAATAAAGAAAATAATAAGAACTAAAAAATCATGAATATTGTTCCTTTTTCCCCAGGCGTTGGCGCCGTTGTGAATGACCTGCAGCTGGCTACCATGACAGAATCTGAACTCACCGAACTGAGAGCAGCCTTTACTGAGTATGGGCTGCTATTTTTTCGTGATCAGGATTTACCCCCAGAGGAGCACCTGCGCTTTGCCAATAGATTTGGCAGCATTGTGGTCAACAAATTCTTTAAGACCACCCAAGAATCACCGCAGATTGCCGAGGTACGCAAAGAAAAAACCCAGCAAACCAATATTGGCGGGGGTTGGCACACCGATCATTCCTATGATGATATTCCTGCCCTAGGGTCTATTTTGGTGGCCCGTACATTGCCTGAGACTGGCGGCGATACCCAGTTTGCCAATCTGGCGGCGGCCTATGATGCCCTGCCCGACAATCTTAAAAAGAAGCTTGAGGGCCTGCGTGCGGTCCATTCAAACACCCACCTCTATGGTGAAAATGGTCTCTATAGACTCACCGATCTCAATGATCAGCTAGGTGGTATGGACCGTGTGGGTGATGCCACCCATCCCGTGGTGATTAGGCATCCAGAAAGTGACCGCAAGGTACTTTATGTAAACCCTGGCCACACTATTCAGTTTGAGGGCTGGGATTTCACCGAGAGTCGCACCCTATTAGATGAGCTTTACGCCCATGTTATGCAGCCGCAGTTTACCTGCAGCTTTAACTGGCTGCCCGGCTCGGTGACCTTTTGGGATAATCGCTGCACCTGGCATCAGGCCAACAATGATTACCAGGGTCAGGCGCGCCTGATGCACCGCATCACTATCGCAGGTAGCCCACTCGCAGCAGCCTAGTAGGCTGTGGCTAGCTCTGCCATAATCCGACTATGCCTAAAACACGTAAGAAATCTGATCTACCCAGCAAGATCTGTCCCATCTGTGAGCGCCCTTTTAACTGGCGCAAGAAATGGGAAAAAGTTTGGGATGAGGTGCGCTACTGCTCAGTGCGCTGTAAAACAGATGCCCGTAAACGATAGCTCTCAGTAATAAATAGCCCTTAATAAAAAGACCCTAACCTATGACTACCCAAAACACAGACATCTTAATTATTGGCGCTGGCCTTGCTGGCCTCAGCGCAGCCAACGATCTTCAGCAAGCAGGCTATAAGGTTCTAGTGGTCGATAAGGGTCGTGGCCTGGGCGGACGATTAGCAGGTCGCCGTATTGGTGAGGCAACCTTTGACCATGGTGCCCAGTTTATGACCGCCAGAGAGACGCGCTTTAAGGCTGCGGTTGCTGGCTGGATCGCAGCTGGTGTGGCAGAGGAGTGGTACAGCAGCTATCCAGGGCAGCCCAATGGCCATCCTCGATATCGTGGCGTCCCCACCATGACGGGTATTGCTAAACATTTAGCCATTGGCCTAGAAATACTCCGTGCCACCCGAGTAGACCGTATTAGTCAGCAGGGCAATGAATGGCATGCGAGCTTAGATAATGGCGAGACAGTGACGGCCAAGAAGCTGCTTATTACCTCGCCAGTACCCCAAACACTGGATCTGCTGAATGAAGGCAATATCCAAATCCCCCAAGACAAACAGGCTCGACTTGATCGCATTGACTATGAGAGCTGCATTGCCGTTATGGCGGTGCTCGACGGCCCCACATCTATTGAAGCCCCTGGCGCTATTGCTCTGGAAGACGGTCCCATCGCCTGGATTAGTGACAACCTGCAAAAAGGTGTTTCTAAGATTCCCGCGGTGACTATTCATGGCAGCGGTGCCTTTAGTGCAAAGCATATCGATGAAGACCGCGTGGACATTGGTCAGCAACTGATTGATGCGGCCAAACCTTATCTGGGTGATGCCAAGGTGACTGAATATCAGGTGCATGGCTGGCGCTACAGCAAACCAACTATCCTGGACGATGCGCCCTGCATGTTGCTGAGCGAATCAACCGACCTGCCACCACTGGCGCTCGCGGGGGATGCCTTTGCGGGACCAAGATTTGAAGGTGCCGTGCAGTCGGGCTGGGCAGCCGCAAAAACCCTCATGGATGCTGATGAGTAAAAGCCCGCTATAATGGGGTCTTTAAACTCATTATAAGTAGCTAACCCAATGACTGACCTCTACACTCGCAGCGGCTCCGCCTGCGAACTCTGCACTAGCACTAACAACCTGTCTGCTTATGCCATTCCGCCTCAGAGTGATGCTAGCACCGAGCAGTCATTGTTAATCTGTGACATCTGCGAAGATCAGATCAATAATCCTGACAGGGTCGATGCTAATCATTGGCGCTGCCTGAACGACAGCATGTGGTCGCAGGTACCCGCAGTCCAGGTGATGGCGTGGCGAATGCTGACCCGATTAAGCGCTGAAGGCTGGCCCCAGGACTTGTTGGATATGCTGTATCTAGATGATGAAACTCTAGCTTGGGCTAAGTCAGACAGTGCCGAGGAGGATGACAACGTTATCCATAAAGACAGTAATGGCGCTGTGCTAGCCGCTGGCGACACAGTGACATTGATTAAAGATTTAGATGTAAAAGGCACCAGTTTTACCGCCAAACGTGGCACCGCAGTACGCAATATTTCATTGGTGTCGAGTAATGAAGAGCACATAGAAGGCCGAGTAAACGGCACACAGATTGTAATACTCACTAAATTTGTAAAGAGGGCGAACTAATGGCACAGACAGAACAAGAACTGCGAGTACAGCTCGCAGCCTGCTACAGAATCTTCGACCATATGGGTTGGAGCGAAATGATCTACAACCATATTACCGTCAAGCTACCGGGGGACGAGCACCACTTTTTAATTAATCCCTACGGCCTACATTATTCAGAAGTTACCGCATCGAGCCTGGTCAAAGTTGATATCGATGGCAATATCGTTGAAGACAACGGTTATGCCGTGAACCCTGCGGGCATTGTGATTCACACCGCTATTCACGCCGCGCGCGCTGACGTGGTCTGTATTGCCCACACCCACACCAATGCCGGCATGGCCGTTGCTTGCCAGCAGGACGGTTTGCGCACCGACAACTTCTACTCTGCACTTTTGCACAACCGCATTGCCTACCATGACTTTGAAGGCATCACAGTCAATGAGGATGAGAAGCCGCGGCTAGTTGCCAATATGGGCGATAAAAGCCTGCTGATTCTGCGCAACCATGGCCTCTTGGCCTGTGGCCGTTCTATTCCCGAGACGTTCCAAAATCTTTGGGCGATGGAGCGAGCCTGTGAAGTGCAAATGGCCACAGACTCAACCGGCAAACCTAATATTCCCGTAGGCCCTGAGATTCTCGCTAAGTCAGAACAGCTAATGGCTATGCAAACCATGGGCGGCCCCTCAGGCGAATTGGAATTTAATGCGTTCACTCGTATTATTGAAAAGTTAGATCCCTCTTATAAGGACTAATGTTACGAGCTACTATTAAGTGCTAACAGCTGTTAAACCAATCAAGGATGGAACATATGAAAGGTATGAAGATAAAGAACTATTTGCCGATGCTAATGCTTGCACTGCTCGCTGCCTGTGACAATGCACCCGTGCCTGAACAGGCCGTTACTGCTGAAGCTGGATTTACCGATGTCGCCGGAGTAACACTGGAGATAGGTAAGCCTGCGCCAGATTTTTCACTGCAATCTCTGAACGGTGATTCGGTCACACTGTCTGAGCTGCGCGGCAGTAAAATCATCATGATTTTCTACCGCGGCCACTGGTGTCCTTTTTGTGTGGGGCATCTGCAAGATATTCAAACCTTGCTACCAGCACTAGAAAAAGCCGGCTATCAGGTCCTAGCGATTAGCCCAGACGACGCAAGCGGTATGCAGAAGATGGCTGATCGTATGGATCGTCCCTATCAGTTTCTCTCTGATGTGAAGCTAACCGTCACCGATTTATATGGCATTCGCAAAGATGAAGAACTGCCCCACCCCGCCATGATATTGCTCGATGATCAGGGCATAGTTCAGTGGTTCTATATTGGTGAAGACTACAAGACAAGGCCCAGTGCAACGCAGTTGCAGAAGGTGTTGGATCGGTTGGATTCCTAATAGAACAACAGACATAATAAAGCGACAGAAATAAAAACGCCCCTTTGCAGGGGCGTTTTTATTTGTACTTAACAATCAAACTGTTTAGCTGTTTAGCTCAACAAATCCCGCGAAATAATCAGCTTCATAATCTCGTTGGTGCCGCCATAAATACGCTGGATTCTTGAATCCGCAAAGGCGCGACACACGGGATACTCCCACATATAGCCCCAGCCGCCAAACAGCTGCAGGCATTCGTCGGCCACCTTACATTGTAGATCGGTGGTCAACAGCTTGGCTTTGGATGCGGTTACCGTATCCAGCTTACCCTCCAGTAACAGCTCCGTGCAGCGATCGGTATAGACCTCGGCCATATCTATTTCTGCAGCCATTTCTGCCAGCTTAAACTGGGTGTTTTGGAACGAGGCTACTGTGGTACCGAAGGCTTTGCGCTCTTTGGTGTAGGCAACGGTTGACTCCAAAACAGCCTTTGCGTTGGCCACCGCACCAATTGCAATAGATAGGCGTTCTTGGGGCAGGTCTTGCATCAGATAGATAAATCCGCGGCCCTCTTCGCCGAGCAAATTTTCTTTGGGGACTTTAACATCTTGGAAAAATAGCTCTGAGGTATCCTGAGCTTTTAAACCCAGCTTGTTAAGGTTTTTACCTTTACTAAAGCCTGGCAGGTCTGCTTCCACCAAAAACAGGCTGATCCCTTTTGAACCTGCTGAGGTATCTGTTTTGGCCACTACAATGACTAAGCCAGCTTTTTGGCCGTTGGTAATAAAGGTCTTGGAGCCATTGAGAATATAATGATCACCATCCAACACAGCGGTGGTGTGAGTGCCCTGAAGATCTGAGCCGGCACCAGGCTCGGTCATGGCAATCGCGGTAATCAGTTCGCCGGTAATACACAGCGGCAGATATTTTTTCTTCTGCTCTTCACTGCCATAACGAACGATGTACGGCACGGTAATATCATTGTGCAACGTCCAGCCAAGGCCTGTGCAACCGGAACGGCCAATCTCTTCATTGACGATGCAGTTATAGCGAAAATCGGTTCCTAAGCCACCGTATTCCTCTGGGATCATGGGACACAAGAAGCCCTGTTCACCGGCCTTTAGCCAAATTTCGTCGCTTACCATGCCGTCTTTTTCCCACTGCTCGTGGTGGGGCATAGCTTCTACGTCAATAAACTTACGTAGGCTGTCGCGGAACATTTCGTGATCGGAGTCGTATAGGGTTCTTGGAATCATAATTCTGCTCTCTATTGTGTTCTCTGTTTTAATTATTCTTATTGTCGTCAAATAGTAGCAAGGGAGTTGAGCAAAGGCAGCAACCTAAATGATGGCATTATCAGCTTTTAGTGACTCATGCGTTCTTATTAACCCAGCCTCTTAAGGTTAAAACTGATATCCAGCGACAACGAACATTGCGGTTCCCAGCCCGATGGTCCAATAAACACTACCGGTTTTATAGGCCGCCGCGATAGCCACGATGGCTCCCCATAGATAGGGATTACTCAGGCTGGTATCCAGCTGATCGTTGTGCACAAACAGGATCGGTATCGAGATAGCCGTGAGTACAGCCGGCCCGCTATAGCTAAGCAGCTGTTTAATATTGGGACCCAAACGCACGGGCAACTTGCCTTCGAGAAACAGATATCGGGTACCAAAGGTAATACAGGCAAGTAGTAAGATGGTCAGCGCTGTCATATTTTCGTCCTCCATTTGTCAGCCGTCCATTTTTGAACCATAAACCCAGTAGCCATCGCCAGCACTGCGGCACAGACTAGGCCCAATTCGAAACCCAACAGGGTGAAGATCAACGAAGAGACCCCCGCAACTACTACGGCAGCCAATGTGGCTAAGGTTTTAATACTAGGAATCACTAGCGCGATAAAGGTGGCGGCAATGGCGAAGTCTAATCCTAGGTCTGTAAGATCGGGCAGTGAAGCCCCCGCTACGATTCCCGCGAAGGTCCAAAGATTCCAAGCCAGATAAAAGCTGCCCCCAGCGCCCAAGGCATAATAGAGCCGAAAGCGATTTTTGTAGGCACGGCGATCACCCGACAGAGCAAAGAGTTCGTCGGTTAATAAAAAACCAAGACTTAGGCGCCAGCGTAGTGGTTTTGGGCTCAGTTTATCCCGCAGGCTCAACCCATAGAGAAAATGTCTGGAGCTAATAATAAACGCACTGAACAGCACGGTGAACAGCGAGGCACCGTCGGCGATTAATTCAACCGTGACGATTTGTACCGCACCACCAAAAATAATTCCTGAGAACATCTGCGCCTCCAGCCAGCTAAAACCACGCTGAACCGCGAGAGACCCAAATAGGATGCCCCAGGGCAGCACCGCCAAACTCAGCGGCAACATATCTAGGGTTCCTTTACGAAGGGCTCCAAGAAGTCCCCGCTGTCGATTGTTCATCCTTAAACTGTCCTGTTAGACAAATTTACGAATCACCCAGTTCGGGGTGATATCCAGCAGCAGAGCCGCAATGGCCCAACGCTTAGTAATATAGACATGGTTCTTTTTCTTTTCCAGAGCAACAACCATCTGCGACACCCCTTTCTCGACTGTAGCGGTCCATATGGGCGTTCCCATTAACATGGGGGTCTCGACGAAACCAGGCTCAATAGTGGTCACGGTAATCGGCAGTTTTGAGCGTGCCGCTCTCGAACGCATGCCATTGAGGTAATTTGAGGCAAATGCTTTGCTGGCGTTGTATGTCAGGGTAAGTCCACCCGAAAAATGCGCCGCCGCAGAAGATACACCAGCCAAATGCCCGCTGCCGCGCTTAACAAAGTGATTCATAGCGACCATAGACATGGCGGCAAACCCACGGACATTCACATCAATCATCTCGCGCTCGATCACCCAATCCAGCTGCTTTTCTGCGCTGCCGACACCAGAATTCACAATAATTAGCGCAACATCCCCCATACGTTCGATCAGAGCGGTTAATTCTTCCTGAGCCTGCTCGGCCTGACAAACATCTGTGGTCTGAACGAAATGGGTACCGGGCAAACTGTCCGCAAGCTTTTGCAGACAGTCTTCCCGCCGTGCCATTAAACCCAGTTGATAGCCCTTGGCCGCCAACTGCACTCCAAGTTCCCAGCCAATACCTGAACTTGCACCAATAATAATCGCCTGTTTCATACACCCCGCCCCTTTCAATTATTTTTATGAGGCGTAGTTTAGCCCCACCAAGCTGGGCTGAATACTATTTTTAAGGGAGATGTATTAATAACGCGACTAGTCAGATCTTAGAAATACCGGTTTGGCGTGGCGACCTGATTGCGGTTCTCAAGGAGAAAATATTCCACTCGGCCGTCGGGCATCAGGCGGCTCTTATCAATCTCAAAATAATTTAATAAGCTATTAAGATCTCGTTGGGAATGAGGATAGATCGGTAACTGGCTACCCTTTTTATCAGTCTGGTGCAAACTGTCCATATTCTCAATGCCATACTCGCAGTAGGGCAAGCCAGTGCGTGCATTCAATACACCCAGGCTGTGCCCGCGAGTATTGCTGTCTACAAAAGGATCTAGGGCTTCAATAAAAGCTCTCAGCGCCGGCCCGTCAAGATAGGTAAAAAAGTCCCAGAACAAACAGATATCAAGCCTGCTGCCTACCGGGAGATTAATCGCTGCTTGAAACTCTGCCACTAACTCTTCATGGGTAGCCTCATCTTGCGGGTTCATCACAAAATCAGCGCTGAAAAGATCAACAAAATTAAGGCGGCATTTAAACTGATTAAAAAACTGGACAGTGGACGCGGTCGCCTGACCAAGATCCAAAACTAGCAGACGCTCGCCCACTAGAACCTTTTCGAATAGCATCGGGAAAAGATTGCTGGGCAAGGTGGTCGGCGTAGCCTGGCTATTAGCCTTGCTACTAGCCGAACCACTAGCTTGAGCGGAGAAGCGCATTAAATTATGACGACATTATTAAAGACTCGACGATTGAGGCGTTATGCCTGAGAGACTTTTTTGTCCGCCCGTGCTGTTTCAGCACTGCGTACATTACTACTAGATACCGACGTAACCGGAAGTTCCGATTGCATTTTTTCGTCTGGATCCATTTCAATGCTACCTTTGAATTTGGCACCATCTTCTAGGGTTACGCGAGGCGACTGGATATTACCCAGTACATTACCTGTTTTTGAGATAACCACTTTTTCCGCGCCAGAAATATCGCCTTTAACAATGCCTTCAATATTCACGATGTTGGCACTTATATTAGCTTTTAGATTTCCTGACTTACCTACCGTAACTTCATGATTCTTGGCGGTGATACTGCCGTTAACCTTTCCTTCAATTACCAGATTTTCGTCACTGATAATCTGTCCTTCAATTTTTACGCCTGGACCTATCATTGCACTAACTCCTGAATATGACTTTGATTCAAAGCTGCTAACCTCATTGTTAGCAACAACGGGTTTATCCGTATTTAGGTAGTCCCTACCTGCGCTTTTAATTTTATCAAACATACTTTTGTACCACAGCTAAATGTTTAACGGGTAGGAATCCTATCAACTTAAAACTATAACGGCCAGTAACTAGTTCAAATCATACTACAATGGATAGATTGGCCAGTTGACTAATTAGATAACACCTCAAGTTCATCTTGATATTCGAGCCACTGCTCTTCGTTATCAGATAGGTCTTTCTTTATAATGGCTTGCTCGGCCAGAGACTGCTTTAACTTCACCTTATTGGCTTCGGTATATATTTCCGCGTCCGCTAGTATCACTTCAATGTCGGAAAGTTGCTTTTGATTTTTTTCAATTTTCGCTTCAATCTGTTTTATTTTTTTTGTTATGGGCTCTAACTGCTTGCGCTTATCTGCCGATTCTTGACGGGATAATTTTTTACCGACTGGCACTTCGACAATTACAGGCGCAGCAACTTCAACCACTCTGGCATAATTTTTTAGCCACTTTTTATAATCATCAAGATCACCATCGAACTCTTTTACTTCACCTTCGGCAATCAGATAAAACTCATCGACGGTATTACGCAGTAAATGACGATCGTGCGAAATAACCACTAACGCACCTTCGTATCCCTGCAGTGCCATCGTCAACGCATGACGCATTTCTAAATCTAAGTGGTTAGTCGGCTCATCCAATAAAAGTAAATTTGGCTTTTGCCAAACGATCATTGCCAGAGCTACACGGGCTTTTTCGCCGCCCGAGAAATCTTTAATCGGATCCAATGCTTTGTCATTATGAAAATCAAAGCCACCCAGAAAATTTCTTATTTTCTGGTCAGTTGCCTCTGGACTAATTCTTTGGATATGTAAAAAGGGACTTGCCTGTAAGTCTAAAACTTCTAGCTGATGCTGAGCAAAGTAGCCTACCTTTAGATTCTCACCATAAACCCGCACACCAGCGAGCAAGTCTAAGTCACCCGTAAGACTATTAATCAATGTAGATTTACCGGCGCCGTTGGGGCCCAGCAAACCAATTCTAGTACCGGCATGCAAGTCGACATTCACATTCGACAAAATGGTTTTCTTGCCATGACCCAATTCTGCCTGACTAATATTAACCAACGCGCCACTGGCTTTCTTGGGTGGCGGGAAGGTAAAGTAAAAAGGAGAGTCAACATGGGCGGGAGCACTATCTTCCATGCGCTGCAATTCTTTTAGGCGGCTCTGGGCCTGCTTAGCTTTTGATGCTTTGTAGCGAAAACGGGCAACAAAATCTTCAACATCTTTACGGCGTTTTTGTTGTTTTTCATAACTTGCCTGCTGTAGTGCTAGGCGTTCGCTGCGTACTCTTTCAAATGTTGTATAGTTGCCTTTATAGGCATTGGTTTTTTGATGTTCTAAATGAACAATGCGCTCAACAACATTATCAATAAAATCTCTGTCATGAGAAATAATCAGCAATGTACCAGGATAGGATTTCAACCACTGCTCAAGCCAAAGGGTGGCATCTAAGTCTAGGTGGTTGGTTGGCTCATCGAGCAACAGTAGATCTGAGGGGCTCATCAGGGACTGGGCCAAATTGAGGCGAATACGCCAGCCGCCAGAAAAACTATTCACCGGCCGGTTTACCTCTGACTGATGAAAACCTAAACCATGGAGTAGCTGCTCGGCACGAGAATGGGCATCAAAGCCATTGGCTGTGTCCATTTTCTCGTACTCATTGGCGAGCGCATCATGATCTTCATCAAGCAGAGCTTTTTCGATTGCAACTTCAATTTTGCGCAGCTCGGGGTCACCGTCTAAAACATAGTCGACGGCACTTCGCTCTGATCTAGCGAGTTCCTGGGCCATATGGGCAATGCGCCAGTCTTTGGGAATAAACATCTCACCGGAATCGGCCCCAATCTGTCCAAGCAATAATTTAAAAAAGCTGGATTTACCTGTGCCATTACCGCCGATAATGCCAATATGCTGACCCGGGTGGATAACGAGCTCCGCATCTTGCAGCAGTAGTTTAACGCCGCGGCGCAATTCGATATTACTGAGTGAAATCATAAAACTTTATTTACCAATATTTATTTGATGGCTTACTTTAAAAACTAGCTTTAAAAACTGATTTTAAAAAATGGTTTTTACAATTAGCTATTCAACGCCAATAAAGCCACCGGACTGGTGACTCCATAGCTTTGAGTAAACCCCATTTTTGGCAATTAACTGCTGGTGAGTGCCCTGCTCCACGATTTCACCCTTATCGAATACAACGAGTCGGTCCATTGCAGCGATAGTAGATAATCTATGCGCTATGGCAATTACTGTTTTGCCCTGCATCAGTTTATTTAGACTTAGCTGGATGCTGGCTTCGACTTCTGAGTCTAGGGCCGAGGTCGCTTCATCCAATACCAAAATAGGCGCGTCCTTTAATAGTACCCTAGCAATGGCGATTCGCTGACGCTGACCACCTGACAGGGTCACGCCCCGCTCTCCAACGTGGGCATCATACCCGCGACGGCCTAGGTTATCTCGTAAAGATAAAATAAATTCATGGGCCTGTGCCTGCTCGGCCGCTGCGATCATCTGTTCTTCGCTGGCTTCTGGCCGACCAAACATAATATTTTCCCGCACTGAGCGATGCAGTAGCGAAGTATCCTGGGTCACCATGGCGATATTGGCGCGCAAACTTTCTTGGCGCACATCGCGAATATTCTGCTGATCGATGGACACTGTGCCCGATTGAATATCATAAAAGCGCAATAGCAAACTCACGAGGCTCGACTTACCCGCTCCACTGCGGCCGACAATACCAATTTTTTCGGCGGCGGGAATATGTAGGTTGAGATGTTTGAACACCTCGCCATCGTCATTGTAAGCAAAGCTGACATCCTTAAACTCGATATCACCTGCGGTTACCTGCAGATCTTTAGCCTGTTCATTGTCGGCGACCGCATTTGGAATCGACAATGTGTTGATGCCGTCTTGGACTGTGCCGATATTCTCAAATAGGCTGCTAATCTCCCACATAATCCAATGAGACATGCCCGTGAGGCGAATCGAGAGACTCATCACAATGGCAATGGCGCCCGGCGTTATTGTGCCTATGGTCCACAGGTAAATACCCAGTGCGCCGGTGGAAAATACCAGGAGCATATTGAGACTCCAAAGCACGAAGTTAAGCTTGGTAACCAGACGCATCTGTGGATGCACGGTGTTGAGAAAGTCACTCATGCCATCGCGAACATAATCGGATTCTCTACTGCTGTGAGAAAACAATTTGAGAGTAATAATATTAGTGTAGCTATCAACGATTCTGCCGGTCATCAACGATCGAGCATCCGCCTGAAGCATGGCAATGTTTTTCATCTTAGGAACAAAGTAACGCTGCACCAACACATAAAAACCCAGCCAGATGACAATTGGCAAACACAGACGTATATCGGCGCTGGCCACTAATATCAGGGCGGTGACCATATAAATGACCACAAACAGCAACACATTGAGCAGCTTCATCACGGTGTCGCGTACCGCGAGAGAAGTCTGCATAACCTTGGTGGCTATACGGCCACTAAATTCATTCTGAAAAAACCCATAGCTCTGATCCAGCAGATAGCGGTGAGCATTCCAGCGCACCAACATCGGAAAATTACCCATAAGCGTTTGATGGACCACTAATGACTGTATTGCAGTCACCATAGGAATAAACAGCAGAATGAAAACGGTCATACTCACCAGCTGCAACCAGGAGTCTTCGAAGAAGGTCGTTGGATCGCTAGAGGCCAGCCAGTCGACTATCTGACCCAGAATGGCATAGAGCATGGCCTCTGACACAGCGGTAACGACGGTGAGCCCGGCCATTACCAATAACCAGGGCTCCATGCCTCTGGTGTAGTAACGGCAAAACTCATACAGGCCCTTTGGGGGGCGCTGGGGTTTTTGGGCCGGGAAGGGGTTAATTAGCCGTTCGAAAAATCCGAACATTTTCTATCCTTTTATAACGGGTAACTTGGGGCATTAATTAGGGGGCGCATCATAACAGGCCTAGGGTTTAGGACTTAGGGAAATAACAATGTCTCGTCGCCCTCTTGCCATACAGGGTATTTGACCATGGCCTGGGCAAATAGCGGGGAGCTAAGAAACCCTGCTAACCACTGCTGCAGCGCTGGGTAAGGCGCCCGATCGAACCAGTCTTTATCGACGAAGGCGAACTGACGAATAAAGGGAAATATAGCGATGTCTGCAATACCCACTGTCTGGCCCAAGAGATAGGGGTTGTCTTCGAGCAGTGTTTCTAGCTTTTTTATAAAAACCTCGGCACCACCACGATAGTCCTGCTGGGATTCGGCTGGATACCGATCCCAGTACTTGTAGCGATCGAGATGCGCCTTGAAGCTGCCATCGTTTTCGGCAATAAGGTCGGCACTCTGAACGTTTTTGCTGGAATCAAGCCACTGATCTGGGTCCGACTGAGCCAGTGCCCAGTGCATGATATCGAGGCTTTCATTTAATACTGATTGGTCTGGAAGCTGTAATACAGGCACCGTCGCACTGACTGAAATAGCTAACATTGCCCTAGGTTTGGCTCTAAGACTGACTTCTCGCAAATCTACCGCTATAATCCCGCGGCACAAAGTCATTCTAGCCCGCATCGCATAGGGGCAGCGACGAAAAGAGTAAAGGATAGGCAGCATAAAAAGGAAATTCCGCTCGTAGAAGTGACCAAAACCAGACTGAACACTATAAATCAGCAATTTGGGAAAAAATACACTCATGGCCGTTAAAAAATTTGATCTTGTAATCTATGGCGCCAGCAGCTTTGTTGGCCAAATACTAACCGAATACCTGTACGAGCATATTGGGCTGACACGTAAAGTGAAATGGGCCATTGCTGGCCGCTCAGAAACCAAGCTCAACGAACTGCGGGATTCTCTTGGGGAAGGTGCTGCAAAGCTGCCGATTATTATTGCCGATTCTCACGATGAATCTGGACTGAGAGATATGTGTGAACGCTCCCGCGTCATCATCTCTACAGTGGGTCCCTATGCTCTATATGGTGAGCTTCTAGTGAAGGTTTGCGCCGAGAATGGCAATGATTATTGCGATCTCACGGGCGAGGCTTACTGGATCAAGCAGATGATCGATAAATACGAGAAGGCGGCGAAGAAATCTGGTGCCCGTATCGTGAATTGCTGTGGCTTTGATTCAATCCCCTCTGATTTAGGCGTGCACTTCTTACAGCAAGAGGGCAAACAGCGTTTCGGTAAGTTCTTCAATACTGTGAAACTGCGTGTCCAAGCCATGAAAGGCGGCGCATCCGGTGGCACCATCGCCAGCATGATCGAAATGATTGTTGCGGCCAAGGCCGACCCAGAACTGCGTAAGCAGATGGGCAACCCCTACATTCTGTGCCCTGAAAAGCATCGCTATAGCATTCGTCAGACCAGCGTTAAAGGCCCTGCCTACGACCAAGATTTTCAAGCATGGTCAGCGCCTTTTATTATGGAAGCGATTAATGCGCGGGTGGTACTACGTTCTAATTCATTACTCAAAATGGCCTATGGCAAAGACTTTTCTTACGGCGAAGCAATGCTTGCAGGCAAGGGCTTTAAGGGTCGTTTAACGGCTTTCGGCATTACTGGCGGTCTCGCCGCATTTGGTGGCAGTCTGATTTTTGATCCGATTCGCAACCTGATGGAAAAGTATGTTTTACCTAAGCCCGGCGAAGGCCCGAGCTTGCAAGACCAGCTTAATGGCTTCTTTGATATCCGTTTAATGGGTAGCAATAAAAAGGGTCAGCAGTTGGTCGTTCAGGTCACTGGCGATCGCGATCCTGGCTATGGCTGTACGGCTAAGATGCTAGCTCAAGCCGGTTTATGCCTGGCCTTTGATCTGTCTGCTGAAGATAAGAAAGGCGGTTTCTGGACGCCAGCAACGGCTATGGGCGATTTACTGGTAGAGCGCCTGAGCAAAAACGCTGGAATGACCTTCGAAACGCTGGAGCAGTAAGCTCTAAAAAGGCTAGTACTGAAAAGCAAAGCACGTAAAAGAACAATACTAAAAGGCACAGCCCGATAACCTCGGCTGTGCCTTTTTTTATACCCCTGGTGTTAGATATCTATTCCCCAACATCCTTCACCAAATAACCCACAATTGCCCCCGCAGCCGTTAGCTCAACTAGGCTGATTGCAAGCCAGCTCCCGGCCAGCTGCAGAGAAATCGGTAAGTAAACATAGCTACCAATTCCGCCTACCACACCTGCTGCAAGACCAAATAGTGCACCAAACTTTAGCCCCGTAGACAGTGATTTGGGATTTACAAAATACTGATACAGAGCTACAAAACAAAAGCTGTAAATTAGTGTTACTCCAGACATCAGCGCTGGGTTCATGTCTTGTTCAGACCGCCATAGGTGTGCTGTAGCCTCATAGGCCTCCATGAGCAATCTGCCATGGGTAAGAAAATCTATAATTGTCCAAGCAATAAATACTACAACAGTCGCTAATAGGTTTTGTTTAAACATTATTATCTCCTCGATTTATTTGATGGTGTTATAAAAATAGGAGGTAACTCGGGGTTATTCAAGTAGAATACCCGCTGATTTATTCAGTATCCCTAGGCTCAATTTTGAGCAGGGTTAAATTTTTACCAGAGTCGACAAATAATCCCATGGCACAATACGTTTTTACAATGAATCGGGTGAGCAAAATTGTTCCCCCAAAACGCCAAATTCTAAAAGACGTTTCTCTGTCTTTTTTCCCCGGAGCAAAGATCGGTGTCCTGGGCCTCAACGGCTCTGGTAAGTCTACATTACTAAAAATAATGGGCGGATTTGATACCGACATTCAGGGTGAAGCGCGAGCGATGCCTGGCATCAAGATTGGCTATCTGGCTCAGGAGCCTATGCTCGACCCAGATAAAGATGTGCGCGGTAATGTTGAAGACGGTATGCGTGAAGCGGTTGATGCCCTTAAAGATTTAGAGCAGGTCTATGTGGACTATGCAGACCCAGACGCTGACTTTGATGCGCTGGCTAAAAAGCAGGGAGATCTCGAGGCCATTATTGAAGCCTGGGATGCTCATAATCTGGACCATGCGTTGGATATAGCGGCGGATGCATTGCGCCTGCCGCCATGGGATGCGGATGTCACTTCACTGTCTGGTGGTGAAAAGCGTCGGGTGGCTCTCTGCCGACTGCTGCTGTCGCGACCGGATATGTTGTTGCTCGACGAACCCACTAACCACCTAGATGCTGAATCGGTATTCTGGCTGGAGAAATTTCTCGAAGAGTTCGCGGGAACCGTGGTTGCTGTAACTCACGATAGATACTTTTTGGATAATGTTGCTGGCTGGATTCTGGAACTGGATCGGGGCCATGGTATTCCTTACGAGGGTAACTATTCGACCTGGCTGGAAGCTAAGACTCGACGTCTAACCACTGAATCCAAACAGGAAGAATCTCGTCAGCGCGCACTCAAGCAAGAGCTAGAGTGGGTTCGCCAGAATCCCAAAGGACGTCAGGCTAAAAACAAAGCCCGTCTGGGAAGATTCGATGAGCTTAACTCTCAAGAATTTCAGTCGCGCAATGAAACCAACGAAATCTATATTGCACCGGGCGAACGTCTGGGTGACAAGGTTATTGTGCTCGACAAAGTCTGCAAAGGTTTTGGCGGCGACCTGTTAATTGATAATTTGTCGCTGTCGATTCCGAAAGGCGCAGTGGTGGGTATTATCGGTGGTAACGGCGCAGGTAAATCGACGCTGTTCCGTATGATTGCCGGCACTGAGCAACCGGATAGCGGCACCGTAACTCTGGGCGAGACCGTTAAGGTTGCCTATGTTGAACAGGGTCGTGAAAATCTCGACGACAGTCAGAATGTCTGGGAAGCCATTTCCGGCGGCCACGACATGCTTAAAATCGGCAACTACGAAGTGTCATCGCGGGCCTATGCCGGTCGCTTTAACTTTAGAGGCTCCGATCAGCAAAAACGTGTCGGCGAACTGTCCGGTGGTGAACGAGGTCGCTTACATCTGGCCAACACCTTGAAGCAGGGTGCTAACGTACTGCTGCTCGATGAGCCCTCAAACGATTTGGATATTGAAACATTGCGTGCCCTTGAAGAGGCGGTGCTGTCATTTCCTGGCTGCGTGATGGTTATCTCGCACGATCGCTGGTTCCTGGATCGTATTGCGACCCACACACTGGCCTACGAAGACAATGGCGATGTGGTCTTTTTTGAAGGCAGCTACACCGAGTATCACGAGGACTTTATTAAGCGCAAAGGAGATGACGCGTCACCCACAAGAAGTAAGCATAAGCGCTTGAAAACCTAAGGATCTGTAATGAGTAGCATTTGGCACCGTAAGCCCGACATAGATATTATTAACAACCAGATGAACAAAGGCACCATTGGTGAACATCTGGAAATTTTGATGACGGAAGTTGGCGATGACTATATCACCGGCACCATGCCCGCTGATGCGAGAACGTTTCAGCCTTACGGCGTGGTTCATGGTGGTGCTAATGTGGTTCTGGCAGAGAGCCTTGGCAGTATTGCCGGCGCTCATGTGATCGACTTTGCAACCAGCAAATGTCTGGGTCAAGAAGTGAGTGCTAGTCATCTGCGTCCCGTTTCAAGCGGACTGGTCACTGGTACGGCGAGACCTATACATCTGGGTCGTCGATCGCATATTTGGGAGATTCGCCTCACCAATGATGAGGGTAAGCTAACCTGTATTTCAAAACTGACACTGGCCATTATTCCTAACGCGTAAATGCTAGTTAGTTACCGCTGCGAGTTATAGGGAATTACCCGCGGCCTCGTCAGTTTCTGCCTGCCATTGAAAGAGATTCATTTCAATAAACACAAAGGCAACCAGCCACATAAAGGCATCCCAAAAATCCAGGAAGTCTCCCAGCAGCCCCCAGTAGGCGGCTGCGACGAACAGTATGCTGTAGAGAAACAGTTTAATTACTTTACTCGCTGAAACAATTCTGCCCTGTAAGCGTCCACGCAGTTGCAACCAGACATCCACTTCTAAAATAATCACCACTGCCACCCAGGTTGCCGAATTTATTACATCGACCCAAGCCAGCCATTGAATAGCAACCCAGTCAGATGTACTGCCTAATACCTGCTGACCGTTGAGCTGAAATAGCGCCTGATCTGCCAACACTCCACAGCTCTGGGGATCCAGTAATGGGTATTCATCTAGAGTGACTATGCTGGCATAACCCTGCCCCACCAGTGCGCAGAGGTCATCCACGGCGAAGGGGGAAATATTATAGGTGAGTAGCATCTTGCTGAAGTAGCCGTAAAATGCATAACCAATAAAGCCATAGCTAAAAACACGCAGGCCAATAAAGGCGACTTTTACATTGGTTTTACGGAGAGTATCGTCGGATAGAACCGAGGTTTCTAATTCGAATAACAGTAATAATAATACCCAGGCTGCGGTATCAATAGTGGCCGCAAACCCCTGAATAATATCCACGAGATTGAGGCCCTGACTAAAGGTTTGCTCAGTCGCAAGCATCTCTTCCTGAAAAAATAATGCAATGTTTACCGATAGCAGTGCATAGACCGTGTATTTGAACGCCTTAAAAATAAGGTGGGGCTGGAGCAGTTTTCCGATGACCATTATGTTTCCCCGAAAAGCGTCATTATTAAAAGTGCACTCTGTTAAAGATGCGGCAGTAGCGTCTGAATAATTAACTCAAGACCCTGCTGGTCATGATGATCAAAGCGATCTGTCTCTGGACTATCGATATCCAACACCCCTACTAGCTTACCCTCGCTAATGATGGGTAAAACAATCTCTGACTTGGAGGCTAGATCGCAGGCAATATGGCCTGGGAACTGATGCACGTCTGCAACAATAATTGCTCTAAGCATCTGTGCCGCAGTGCCACAGACACCAGCACCCAGTTCAATGCGGGAACAGGCTGGTTTGCCCTGAAAGGGTCCCAGTACCAATTTGTTGCGCTTGAGTAGATAGAAGCCCACCCAATTAATATTGCCAAGCTCTTGCCAGAGTAACGCAGAACAGTTTGCCAGGTTGGCAACGCGGTCTTTCTCGCCATTGATAAGACCCGACAGCTGTTCGTTTAATTGCTGATAATCTACACTCAAGGGAGCTTTAACCCCTGTGCTTTTAGCGGCTGAGTGGGAATGGCGCTCAGAGTCGGCCATGGCCTGCAGGCGCTGACTAATGGACTGGCTATTTGACGACTGCATCAAGAAGCGACCTCATCGAACGTATCCAGTAATTAATTTGCTTGTCATCGGATGTCTCATTTAATTGTTCTGCAGCCTGCTGTGCCTGTTCTTTAGTGCTGTATTGGCCCAGTATCACCACGGAGAAACGCTGGCCATTGGTCATAATATCAACCGTTTTTAATAGGCCATCAACCTCGAAAGAATCCGCCACGGACTCTGCTATCTGTCTGCTGGTATAGGCACCAAGCTGTATGGTGAAACCACTGTTTTGCAGAGCAGGCAGGGGGGAAGAGTCAGAGGCTGGCTTTGAAACGACCGTCGGAGCGGGCTCTTCTATGGCGGGCTCTTCTATTACAGACTCTTTGTCTTCAACAGGTGCTGTCGGACTGCTTACTAGCACCCCCTCTTTCATGGTCTTTTTTTCGCAGCGCCAATGGTCTCGAGAACTCACGTCGCCCTCACAGTGCCAACCAATATATTTTCCATCTGGGCCCACGTCGGCGGGCACAAAGTTAGAGGTGCAGCCGGTAAGTCCGGCGAGCAACAAGGGCGTTAACCATAGGAGTTTAAACACTGAGGCACCTGATTGTTTTTATAATGAAATGGGCTTCGGATCAGGGGTCTATTAAATCCCCATTTTGGCCAACATGTCCAGCACTTGCCGCACTGCAAAGGCAACTTTTGGGTGATCAATTTCGTAGGCGGCACCTTTTTTCTCTAGGGTCTGTTTAAAGCCCGGTTCTATCTCGTCACCTGAGTTAGACAGATTAACGATATCGGTCATCAGGTTAGTCCATAAATCCCGCTCTGCAGGTGTAACCTGGGAGGCTGTTTGCAGCTCTTTTTGCAGCGCTTCAAGTTTACTTTTTAGCTCGTCATTATTGATCATGGGTCTCTCCGTTCAAAGTGAATAACTATTTAGAGTATAGACACAGAGCAAACAGTCCCGTGCAACAGATTAGTGCATGAAAATATTAAGCGGCATAAAAATTGCATTGAACAGTGCATAAGTAGGCATTTAGAGCCTACAGGTAGGTTTTTTGATCAGACATGGTGCATTTTTAATGGGCTGATTACTTGTTGCGCACTATCTTGGTGCTTTTTATAGGGGAACATCATGCTGTTTAGTACTCGTCTCGTGGCTCAAGGAATTCTTGTGCTTCTAATTTCTACATTATCTACGCAGGTTTTTGCCGACGACTTAAACGCCGCAAATACTTCATGGATTATGACTTCAACCGCACTTGTACTCTTTATGACCATTCCAGGTCTGGCGTTGTTTTATGGCGGTCTAGTACGCTCAAAGAATGTTCTCTCGGTATTAATGCAGTGTTTTGCCGTGACCTGTGTGGCCTCTATTATTTGGTTTGCTGTCGGTTACAGCCTGGCATTTGGCGATGGCGGCAGCATGAACGCCTGGATCGGTAATCTGGACAATGTATTTCTCGCCAAACTGGGCGAAGACTCAATGGCTGGGGATATTCCCGAGTCTGTATTTGCCATGTTCCAAATGACCTTTGCTATTATCACCCCCGCATTGATTGTGGGTGCCTTTGCTGAGCGTATGCGCTTCAGCGCCATGCTGCTATTTAGTGCACTCTGGTTAATCGCTGTTTATGTCCCTATTACCCACTGGGTTTGGGGCGGCGGCTGGCTCGGCGAAATGGGCTTACTCGATTTTGCTGGTGGTACTGTTGTACATATTACTGCGGGTGTTGGCGCACTGGTCGCTGCACTGGTACTGGGCAACCGTAAAGGCTTCCCGCAGCAGGCCATGCCTCCTCACAACCTCACCATGACAGTAACCGGTGCCGGTATGCTCTGGGTGGGCTGGTTTGGCTTTAACGGCGGCTCTGCTCTAGCGGCCAATGGCGACGCAGGTATGGCGATGCTGGTTACACATATTTCTGCCGCTGCCGGCGCGTTGGCATGGATGACCATGGAATGGATCAAGTTCGGCAAGCCTTCGGTTCTGGGTATTGTTACTGGCATGGTGGCTGGCCTAGGTACTATTACCCCCGCTTCTGGCTTTGTTGGCCCCGGCGGCGCACTGGTTATTGGCTTTAGTGCCGGCATTGTTTGTTACTACGCCACTCAGGCGATCAAGCAGCGCTGGAAGATCGATGACTCTCTGGATGTATTCCCGGTTCACGGTGTGGGCGGGATGCTGGGCACGCTCTATGCGGGTATCTTCGCCTCTGATGCTCTGGGTGTATTCAGCGGTCAGGGATACAACGAAGGAATGAATATGATAAGTCAGGTTCAAGTTCAACTTGTGGGTATTGCCGCGACATTCGTCTATACAGGTATAGTGACATTTATACTGTTGAAACTTATCGATAAGGTGTTAGTATTACGCATCGATGAAGAAAGCGAAACAAGTGGTCTCGATCTCGTAGAGCATAATGAGAGGGGGTATGACCTATAATAAGAAGACAAGGGGAATAATTATAATCGTCCGAACGCTACTGTTGTAACTAGATGTAACAGAGTGTAAAAAAGGGACACTTAAAGCCGCTGACACTGTTAGCGGCTTTTTTATGTCTGGGGCTTTTGTTACGGGAGGAGTGGGAATTGCCTGGGGTACGGGGATTGCATGGGTGTGTGAGTTACAGAGGGTACGGGTATAGCTTCTAAGGAGCTAGAGCTATCTAAGGAGCGAGGGCTATAGGGAGTTGCTTAGGTTTTAAGTACTGGTACCTAGCTTGCTGTTCTGGCGCGCTGTAAGAAATCACACATATATTCGGCGCCGTCTAGGATGCGGTTGGAATGTCGCTGCATCAGATCTGGGGGAATAAGGTAGATATTGCCGCTGGTTACTGCAGAGATGCCCTGCCAATCTTTCCAGCTATCCCGCCACTGTTCATTGTTCTCACTACTGCCACTGGCAATAATCACCTGGGGATCAGCAGCCATAATGGCTTCGATATTAACGTAGGGTACCAGGGGAATGGCTTCACCAAATACGTTAACGCCACCACATAACTCAATAACATCGCTGACCAGATGTTCACCATTGAGAGTAATAAATGGATCATTCCATATCTGGTAAAAGGCTCTAACTCTGGGCTGATTACTGTAAGTTTCGCGCAGCCCCTCGAGCCTTTGCGTAAATTCCACGGCCCTTTGTGCTGCGGTTTCATTATGGCCCGTTAGTCGGCCAAGGCGGCTAAACAGGTTGGGAATTGCATCCATTTTTCTGGTTTCGAGTACAAACAGGGGTAGCCCTAGCTCTCGAATACGACCAATAATTTGCTCACCATTACCCGACTCCCAAGCCACCACGAGATCTGGTTTAAGGGATAGGATCAGCTCATAGTTAGCCGCAGCATGGTTATTGACGCGAATAATGTCCTTGGCCTGTTCAGGATAATTACTGTACTCATCTGCACCGACAATCTGTTCACCCGCACCCACATAAAATAGGACTTCGGTAAGGTTGGGCGCCAAACTAATTATCCGCTGTGCCGGAGCGGGCAACAGAACTAGGTTGCCCTGATCATCGACAGCAGATACCTCTGCGCTCTTTTTAGTAAAAGCAGCAGTCTCACCCCCATTAGCAGCCAAAAGCAGGTTGGAAGAAAAGACGCTAGAAAGTAGAAGAGTCAATAATAGAAATCGTGGCATTAGGTTATTACCAGTGGCTTTTGAGTGACCGGATGCTTGGCAATAATCGACTTCACGCCAAAGACCTGACTGATTAACGCTTCAGTTAATACCTCTTCTGGCGAACCTTGGGCAGAAATGGTGCCACTATCAAAGACCACCAGATTATCCGCACAACGAGCGGCCAAATTTAAATCATGGAGCACCATAACAACGCCGGTACCCTGCTCTGCCAAACCACGGACAATTTCCAGCGTGAGTTTTTGGTGAGATAGATCAAAGGCGGACGTAGGCTCATCCAGTACTAAAAACTGATCGCCAAGCTGGGTGGGTTCCCAGATTTGCGCCAACACTCGGGCCAGCTGTACCCGCTGTTTTTCACCCCCAGACATCTGGGTGTAAAAGCGTTTCTGCAGGTAATTGGCATCCACTGCTTTTAGCGCGTCCGCAACAATAAGCTCATCTTTAAGGATGCCTGTCTGGTGAGGAATACGCCCCAGCGCGACGACTTCATCGGCAGTAAAGGGAAAATTTAATACAGTATGCTGAGGTAATACCGCAAGCATCTTAGCTTTTTGCTCCAGCGCCCAAGTATGTAGAGGCTGATGATTAAGACTGACTTGCCCAGTGGTCGCTATCATCTCACCGGTTAATACTTTTAATAGGCTGGATTTACCGGCGCCATTAGGGCCAACAATGGCCGTTACCGTTCCCGGCTCGACGCGCATACTGACATCCCGCAGCAGGTTAAAGCCGGAGATATGTAGAGAGATATTTTCTGCCATCAGTGCCACGGCTAAATCTCCCTGCGCCGCTGAATAAGTAGCGCTACAAAGAATGGCGCGCCCAATAGTGCCGTCAAAATACCCGTGGGCAACTCTGTAGGGGCTACAACAACACGGGCTAGACTATCGGCAATAATTAACAGGATGGCGCCCGCTAGAGCTGAACCGGGTAACAACCAGCGGTGATCTGGGCCAATCAATAACCGGATAGCATGGGGAACAACTAGGCCAACAAATCCAATCATGCCCGCCATTGCCACTGAGGTACCAATGCCTAGGGCCGTTAAAACAATGAGCCGGCGCTTTACGCGCTGCACATCAATACCCAGATGGCGCGCTTCGGACTCGCCCAATAACAGGGCATTGAGCGCGCGACTATCCCGTGGAAATAGACCCACTAGTAACGCAGCAACGACGGCAACCATGGCAACCCGCGACCAGTTAGCGGTACTTAAATTACCCATCTGCCACAGGCTTATCTGGCGTAACATATCATTGTCGGCAAAATAACTAAGCAAGCTGTTTAGCGCACCAGCAATAGCACCAATGGCAATACCCGCCAGTAACATGGTGGTCACTGAGGTGCCAATCTCTGAGGTAGCCAATCGATACACTAAGATAGTCGCGATAAACCCGCCGGCAAATGCGCCCGCAGCCACAGCCGACAAGCCCAGTGCTGAACCACTTTGAATCCAACCACCCGCCATCACAATAACGATACTGGCACCCACCGAGGCTCCACCGGATACACCGATGAGAGACGGGTCTGCGAGAGGATTTCTAAACAGCCCCTGCATCACCGCACCACTAATCGCCAGAATGACCCCAAGACATAGCGCTAATAAAATTCGCGGTAAACGAATATCAAACAGGATGGTATGAATCTGGCTGCTGGAGCTGAAATTGGAACTGGAACTGGAGCTGCCACTGGAAAACAGCCCAATGATTGCCTGCCAAATATCGACAATTGAAATATTAACGGTGCCTGTGCCCAGAGCAAACATCACTACCAGTGGCAGCAATAAAACCAGCAGGCTAATAACAAGTGGCGCCGAAAGTCGTCGCAATTAAAAGTCCACGCCCTTGCGAGCCATCACACCAGAATTATAGGCATGTTTAACATCTTTGATTTCAGACACTGTGTCAGCCCAGTCTGCGAGTGCTGAACCGCCACCACGACCAGTAACCACGACAGATTGATTTTCTGGGCGGTTTTGCAATGCCTTTAAAACCATTTCCTCATCAAGATATTTAAAGCTCAGCATATAAGTCAACTCATCCAACACCACGAGATGATAACTATCATCTGCCAGCATTTTCTCAGCAATGGCCCAGCTTGTTTTTGCTGCGGCAATATCACCAGAGCGATCCTGGGTATCCCAGGTAAAACCCGTGCCCATCTGATGGAAGGTGACCTGAGGACATTTGTCCCGCACATAAAGCTCTTCACCCGATAACTGTTGGCCTTTAATAAACTGGACGACGCCCACATTATAGTCATAACCCAGTGCTCGCATCACCATACCAAACGCAGAGCTCGACTTACCTTTACCATTGCCGGTCAGCAATATGCCTACGCCGCGCTCAGTGCTTGCCGCGGCAATGGAGGCATCGACATTGTCTTTGAGCTTTTCCATCTTCTTCTGATGGGACTGCTGTTTTTTATCCTGTTCTTCACTCATAAGAATTCTTTCTCTTTTAGTTTTCTTGTAGCTAGTTTTGTTTAAACGCCGCGTCCATTCCTTCTGGCAACGGGTGAATATCTGGGTGCAGTGCATTGGCCATAATTTCTAGGGCATCAACTAGGCGTGGTCCGGGTCGGCTAAAGTAAGCGTTGCCATCCACGAGATACACCTGGGTTCCTGTGCGCCGATGCAATTCGACAAAGCCCTCTGTCTTTAAGAACGCCTCTACATCTTGCAGGGAACGCTCAACATTAAACCCGCACAGGGCGATAAAAATAATATCGGGCGCTGCATCAACTAGTTCATGCCATTCACGGCGCTGAGATGGCTGACGCTTGTCGCCAAATACCGGAATGCCGCCAGCCAAAGCAATAATCTCAGGGGTCCAGTGACCGCCATCAAAAAGTGGCTCCAGCCAATCGAGAAGTGCTACTCGAGGTTTGTCAGTAAGGGGGGTTGAACGCTCAGCAACTGTATCAATTCTACTCTGCAGCTCTGCCCTGTAACGCTGCCCCTGCTCTACACATTGTGCGGCTGCAGCCAGGAGGGTGACGGTTTCTAGAACATCATCCAAACAGATCGGCTCTAAGTTAATCACCTGAGGGTCACCAGGCAGACTGCCGATGGCTTTTGCTACATCATTGCCAGAGACCGCACAGACATCACAAAGGGCCTGAGTCACGATAAGATCCGGCTGCAACTCAACCAAGGGCTCCATCACCAAGTCATAGAGCGCTTCATCATTTTTTAACTGATCGGTTACCAGGCGGTCGATTTCACTACTACTTAGACCTTCAGGAATTCGTGAGCTTGTGAGTATGGGCAAGCCCACGACCGACACTGGATAATCGCATTCGTGGGACACCCCCACTAACTGATCACGCAGGCCTAAGCCGCAAACCAATTCGGTGGCGCTGGGTAATAACGAGACTATCTTCATTCTGAATCCTCTAGCAGTAAATCAGCATAGACAAAACCATCACGTTTGACTACTTCGCCAGCGATCACTGAGATTGGATGTTTAAACATGGGGCCATCCCAGGCAAAGGTATGAAACTCACCATTTTCACCGCAGGGATCTACAGACTCGGGAAGTGCCTGCAATAATTCATTACAGAACTGGCTACCGGCCAAATGCTCCGGCATAACGCGAGGATCGAGACAGGTAATAGCCGCTTTTAGGCCGCCACCAATCATCTGCTGGGCTAACTGGTCGGTGGGGATTTGCCAGAGGGGAAACACTAATTCCAAACCTGTATCGGCCATCTGGGTTTCACGGTAACGGCGAATATCTTCTAAATAGAGATCCCCAAAAGCCACAGCATCCATCTTTAGTTGAGCTCGGGCGTCATCTAGGGCCTGACCCATAATAGTTTCGTACTGTTCGTTACTGCAGGGCCAGGGTAGAGGGATTTCAATTAGGGGCAACTCTGCCGCCTCTGCTTGCAAACGCAATAACTGCTGGCGGACACCATGGATGGCAGAGCGATTAAACTGACTATTAAAGGTGGTGAGTAATCCCACCACCTCAACAGCTGGGTCTTTGTGCAGCTGATATAAAGCCCAAGCCGAGTCTTTTCCACTGCTCCATGAGAGCAGTACTCGTTTGATTGCCTTATCAGCTGACTGGTTCATAACTGCGACCTTTAGAGGCTAAACCGCACACCTAGGCTGGCACCAAAACCTAAGGTCTGGTAACCGAATACTTCTTCGTAATCATCATCCAATAGGTTATCCAAACGCAGGTAAATATCTAACTTTTCAGTAGCCCTATAGTTAGCATTCACATTCAACAGCAAGTAGTCATCCAGAGTTACTGTTTGTGAAGGCTGCGGCCAAGGCGGAAAGAAAACATCGGTCTGGCTACCGTTGTACTGAGCATTGGTGTTGATCTGCAGGCTGTCCATAACCTGCCATGCCAGATTCAAACTGCCAGTATGGTTTGCACGACGGACTTCATCGATATATCCGCCAGCACCATCAGACTCTACAGAATCGGTGTAGGTGTAAGACGCATTCATAGAAAGGTTATCCGCTAGATCCGCAGAGGCACTTAGCTCTAGGCCTTGACGCTGACTCAGACCGTCTTTGTTAGCGGAGGTATATCCCGAAGTAACAGGGTCATACACAAAACCATTAATTTCATTCTCCAATTCTGAGTCAAACAACGTGGCTGACAGGCTTACCGCGCCCAGCTGCTGATCAATACCCAGCTCCCAGCTAGTAGACTCTTCAGGCTCTAGATTGGGGTTGCCGATAAAGTTGGTATAGAAACCGAAGCGTTCTGAGAAGGTTGGATTTTTAACTGCGGTGCCATAGGCGCTGCGTAAACGCGCGCTGTCATTTAGCTGGTAGACCGCTTCCACTCTATAGGTGTTAGCGCTATCAAATTCCGAGTTATCATCGTGACGACCGCTAACCGCGAAGGTTAAGTCATCAGAAATATCAGTGCGGTATTCAACAGCAAAGCTATCGGTATTACGCTCACGATCCTGATTGGGATCCGAGCCCCAGGCGATCGGGCCACGCTGTTCGAAATCTTCTTCTTCACGCTCGGCCAATATTGACAGGCGTTGATTAGATCCATCCCAAAACATCGAACCAATATACTGGTACTGATCTTTAGTTGATGCCGTTGCATTGCCCAACACATTATCCGCAAAGGCTTCGTTGTCATTGTTCGACTGCGCAATCACCAGCTTATGCTGCCAGAGACCATTGGCAGAAACATAGTCAGCGGTAAGACCTATGGTGCTATTACGAAATTCAGATACTCTATTCTGGTCTTCTACAAAACCATCATAGTCGCCATCAGAATCAAACTCATTCATACCATCTGCCTGACGAGCGGCAAAAGAAAGTTTTAACTCGTCGTTAACTTTGAGTCCGGCTTTTAGATTGATGCTGGTGTTTTTATAGCCATCTTTTTCATCACCAGTGCGCGAAATGTTGTCGCCATCAGTTTCTACATGGCTAAGGCCCAGACGTACATCAAAGTCGCCCTGCTTGTGACCAAGACTAAAACCACTGCGTTGAGTCGAAAAGCTGCCCGCTTCAGTAAACGCTTTGGCGCTAAAGGGTTGGTCGGCACTGCGAGTTACAATATTAACCACACCGGCCATCGCATCACTTCCACGCATTGAGCTCTGCGGCCCACGAATGACTTCGATACGCTCAATATCATCGGCAGATAATGTGCCCCAGTTAACCTCATCACTCTGAGAGGGGTCATTCGCTTCCACACCATCGATCAATACCAGCAGATGATTGGCCTCTGCACCACGAGCACGGATCTGTGTGGCAGAGCCCTGCACGCCACTGCGACTAACGGCTAAGCCGGGCACATCGCGCAATAGGTCGCTAACGCTTAGAGCGGCACGATTTTTTAACTGGGTTCCATCAATGACGGTAATCGCATTCGCGGAGCGGGTTGCTGCAATGGGGATTAATGAAGCGCTAACCAGCACTTCTTGAATGTTGGTATCAGCCACAGCTGTAGTGGACAACAATGCTGCTGCCGCAATAATAGATAGGTTTTTCATGATTTCCTCTAACGCTCACACCCGAGCGGATATAAAATAAAACGGGGGCGTACAGGCAGAGGGACAGAAACTGTCAATCAGCACAAGACCGCACCCCGCGGTTTGTCTGCATAGCGATAGGCCGGTCTCCGGACTCATAAGTGAGTTGCCTGTTAGGGCCTCTCTGTTTAGCTACCTTCCCATGCCAAAAATCGCACAGTGGTATAACAGCCAAACATTCTTATTTACCGTTGCGGGGGCAGTGTCGGGATGGCTAGCAGTCCAAGTATTAAATAACTCAGGCTGTGCGCACCGACTTCCCATTTCACTCTTATCCAGTTAGAAACAACATTAACCAGACGCGAGAACCTATTGCCGAAGCAAGAGGGGGCAATCTACTCCTGCACGGATTTGATGTCAATCTGGATCACTAACAAATTCACAATCCCCATGTTAATCTTGCCACTCAAAAATTTAGGCACATGACAGGGTTAAAATTATGCTGGCTGTATTGATAAAACGCGTATTGGCGTCAGAAATGGAGAGTACCTACGAGGAGTTCTCGCGGAAGATTATTCAGGCGGCTGTGCCAGCTAAGGGCTTTATTTCGAGCAAATCGTTTAAGGACTTAAACGACACCAAGATTCGCTACACCTTGATTCAGATGGAGAGCCTGGCAGACTGGAAAGCCTGGTATCAGTCAGATGAGCGCCAAAAGGCACTGGGGCAAATACAGCCTCTGCTGCGCGAGCCGGAAAGTATCTCTATATTAACCACGGCCTAAATAGACCCCAATTAATAGACCCTACTATTCGCCCTGCTATTCGCTCTAGTAAAGGGCGTCTATGGCTTCTGTTACTCGGCGCACCGGAATGATGGTCATGCCTTTAATGGGCTGTTTGGGCGCATTTCCCGCCGCCACAATCGCTCGCGTAAAGCCATGTTTGGCTGCTTCTCTAAGACGCTCCTGACCATTGGCCACAGGCCGAATTTCGCCGGCCAAACCCACCTCGCCAAATACGACTAAGTCCTGGGGCAAAGGTTTATCTCTAAAGCTCGAAATCACTGACAGGATCAGCGCCAAGTCGGCACTGGTCTCCAGCACCTTAACGCCGCCTACCACATTGACAAAAACATCCTGATCACCGACAGATATACCACCGTGGCGATGCAGCACTGCCAACAGCATAGACAGCCGATTATGATCGAGACCCACAGTGACGCGACGCGGATTACCCAGATGACTGTCATCAACCAGAGCCTGCAACTCAACCAACAGAGGCCGAGTACCCTCCCAAACAATCATCACCACACTGCCAGACGAGACCTCTTCGCCCCGCTGGAGAAAAATTGCAGAGGGGTTAGCCACTTCTTTTAAGCCTTTGTCGGTCATGGCAAAAACACCCAGCTCATTGACCGCACCAAAGCGATTCTTATTGCTGCGCAGCGTTCGAAAATGACTGTCGCTAGAGCCTTCAAGCATCAGTGAGCAGTCAATCATATGCTCCAATACCTTGGGGCCAGCCAGAGAACCATCTTTGGTTACATGGCCCACCAGAATTAATACGGTACCGCTCTGCTTGGCAAAACGCACCAACATGGACGCACTCTCGCGAACCTGAGACACACTGCCCGGCGCCGAGGACACATCTTCTAAATGCATAACTTGAATGGAGTCGACCACGAGAATTTTGGGTCGCTTCTGTTCCGCGATGGCACAGACAGTCTCAACCGATGTCTCGGCCATAATCTCGAGTTTGTCAGTCGGCAGGTCCAAACGACGGGCGCGCATTGCCACCTGCTGGGGAGATTCCTCACCAGTGACATAGAGCGCAGTATTGTTTTCAGCCAGCTTGCAGAGAGTCTGCAGCAGCAGGGTACTTTTACCCGCACCTGGCTCACCGCCGACCAAAATAGCTGAACCGGGCACCAAACCACCGCCAAGCACCAGATCAAGCTCGCCTGTGCCTGTGCTAATGCGGGGTATTTCATCGAGAGCAATCTCAGCCAATGTTTTGACCGCACCATCCACCACACCCGCAAATCCCGGACGCAGCACTTTGCTGCTCCGCGCCGCAGGCCCCAGCCGTATCTCGGAGAGGGTGTTCCAGGCATTGCACTCGGTGCACTGACCCTGCCATTTACGATAGTCGGCTCCGCAGTCATTACAGACAAAGGCTGATTTGGTTTTAGTGGTCAAGCGTAGGCTCCCGTTAAGATGAGTTTATTTAAGCGTATAACTGGGATTATGTACAGTAATAAAAAGAGCCAGCCAAGGCTAAGATGAGCATCAAATAATAAAAATACTGCCTCTTATGTTATCGACCCCAAACAATAGTCACTTTGTTATCCGTCAGGCCAATATTGGCGACTGCCCCTTAATTCTGCGTTTTATCAAAGAGCTGGCCGACTATGAAAAGTTGCTCCATGAGGTAGTCGCCGATGTGCCGACCTTAGAAGAGTCCCTGTTCGGCGAAAAGCCGCAAGCTGAGGTAGTGATCGCTGAGTATCTGGGCAAACCTGTCGGCTTTGCCCTGTTCTTCCATAATTTCTCTACTTTTTTAGGCCGCCCAGGTCTGTATTTAGAAGACCTTTATATTCAGCCAGAGATGCGCGGCAAAGGCTTTGGCAAAATATTGCTGGGTTATCTGGGTGCCCTGGCACTGAAGAGAAACTGTGGCAGGCTGGAGTGGTGGGTGCTAGATTGGAACCAGCCCGCGAAAGATTTTTATCAGTCCCTGGGTGCCGAGCCTATGGATGACTGGACAGTTAACCGAGTGACGGGCCCGGCCCTAAATAATCTCGCCGCCATTTACGACGAAGCCAAGAAGAGCAATGAGAGCAATGAGAGCAATGAGAGCAAAAACCTATGACGACTAGCCTTAGCGGAAAACGTATTTTTATCACCCAGGCCGATACCTTTATGGGCCCTACCCTCTGTCAGGTGTTTACTGCAATGGGGGCCGAGGTCATTGCCGACAATCAATTACTCACAGACCCAGCATTACCCGGACAGATTATCAAAGCGGCTGGGCATATTGACGTACTGGTGATTAATCTGGCCATTCCCGCGCCATTTACCAAGGGTGAACTAGTGGGAGACGATGAGTGGTCGGCAACTTTTGGCGCCGTTGTAGATCCATTGCCACGGCTATGCACAGCCGTACTCCCACAGATGATCGAACGTCAGTCGGGGAAAATCCTAGTAATGGGAAGCGCCTCTGCTCTTCGCGGTATGAAGCGTGCATCCACCTATAGTGCCGCACGGGGAGCCCAGCTTTCCTATGTTCAGGCAATGGGTGTGGAAATGGCGCCCCAGGGTATTCAGATTAATGCCATCGCCCAGAACTTTGTCGACAACCCGACTTATTTCCCAGAGGAGACAAAAGCAAACCCTGCGTTTCAGGAACGAATAAAGCGCGAGGTTCCGTTGGGGAGGCTGGTGTCACTGCAGGAAGATGCGCAGTTTGCGGCCTATCTTTGTTCGGATGCGGCGGACTGTTTTGTCGGACAGGTGTTTCCGGTGAGTGGTGGTTGGGCGGTCTAACCTATAGGTTTGTCTCGTCCGTCAGTTAGCTTTCTGATAAAGTATTGCCATGTCTTTATTACCCGAAAAATCAATTGTTATCTCTCCCACCCTGGCTGCCACAATCGGCCTGGAAGAGACTGTATTGCTGCAAGTTTTGCAGGAATGTCTGACCCATGGAAGTCCGGTGCAGAGCAGTGGTTTTGACTGGGTAACCGTATCTGGCACCAAGTTATTGACCCTCACCCCATTTTGGCATGAAGACGATATTCGTCGGCTGTCGGCCAGTTTGCATGAGAAAGGTCTGTTATTAATGGGTGGCGGACCATTTTCGGCGCAGTTGGATTTTCGCTTTGCCTTTAATGAGCTTAAAACGAGTACCCTCCAAGATAGCAGCCGCCAGCAGGCCGCGCCCAGCACTAGCTATGACGCGCCACATTATGCAGCGCCTAACTATGCAGCGGCGCCTAACGCGACCCATCAGGCAACCTTACAAACCAATATTCCCCATGCAGCAAAAACCATTGGTGGCAGCTGGCAGCCCAGTCAGGATGCAGTGCGACAGCTAGCGCAGCTAGGGGTGACCAAAGAGTTTGCTCAGCAGCAGATACCGCAGTTTGTGGCCTATTGGCGCGAGCGCAATGTGCCTCGCCACAGTTGGGAATCTAAATATATTAAGGAGGTTTGGCGCCAGTGGCAGCAAGCCGAATCCACCAGTCATCGCCGCAGCCGTGAAGTCTCGGTGACGGGCGAGTGGCAGCCATCCCAGGATGCGCTTGATCTGCTTATCGTCAAAGGGGGCATTAACCCTAACTTTGTCGATGATGCAGTGCCAGAATTTATTCTTTACTGGCGGGATCGCGGGGATGTCTCCAGCACCTGGAACTCCAAGTTTATTCAGCATGTGCGTCGCCAATGGCAGTTTTACACTGGCATGATGGAGCAGGACTCAATGCCCCGTTCCATGCCAGCGCAATGGCAACCGAAAGAATCTGTGTATGATGTGCTGCAGATGGCCAATATAGATCGCCATTTTGCCCAACAGACAATCCCTGAGTTTGTGCTGTACTGGCAAGAAAATGGCACGCCCCAGGCCTCGTGGAGCACTAAGTTTTTGCAGTATGTAAAACGCCAGTGGGCACGACATAATCAACCTCAGTCAGCGAGTGGAACAGATGGCAAACAGCAAGGATCTAATTCAAAAGGTCGCATCCGAGATCGCAACATCATCGATGCTCTCTCCGACCGAAGCTGGGCATCCTAAATCTGCCCCTGCTAATCCGCAGCTGATTGATGCTATTAATCAGATCTTTGCGCTGTTTCAGGTGAATTATCACAACCAGTATTTCAGCGCCTTTGGCGACAACACCAAATCCGAAAATCTGGCCAAGAAGCTCTGGCTAAGTAAGGTCAGTGATTTTACCCCCCAGACTATTCTTAAAGCCGCCGAGAAGATAATCGCCGAGAGCGAATATCTGCCTACCCTGCATAAAATGCTCAATGCCTGCCGTGCGGTGGGAATGCCCGCTGGCCTGCCCACCCCACGCAAGGCGTATCAAGAAGTCTGTAATAAACCTAGCCCTAAAGCAGAACAGCGCTGGTCACACCCGGCTGTTTATCTGTCAGGCCGAGACTGTGGCTGGCATTTTCTAGGTAATACTATTGAGTCCAAGGCCTTTGGTGCCTTTGCCGAGGTCTATCAGCAATACTGTGAGCGGGTATTACGTGGTGAGCAGTTCGTCATCGAACCTCCCCAGGCATTGCCAGAAACCTCTGCCGTACCTGCCAGTAAAGAACATAATCAGCAACAGCTGGATAACCTTAAAAAGCTTTTAGGCTAAGTCTCTCATGGCAATGCAACCCCTGATACATAACTCCACAGCCCGGCGCATGGCCAAAACCATTCTCAATGGTTTCCGCAGTTACTTCGCCGACTACCTCAACTCAACACTCAGTGCCAAGGCACGGTTTGAGAAAGCTGACTGGCATGGTGTTCAGCAGGCCAACGTGGATCGCCTTGAACTATACAAGCTTAAGGTCGCGCAAACAGTTCAGTATCTGGGTATGGTTACTAACAAAGACATCGCTAATTTAGAACTCTGGCGAGAAGCAAAAACGGCCTACACCCAGCTGGTATTTAACTTTCCCAATTTTGAAATTGCTGAGACATTTTTTAATTCGGTATTCAGTGATATTCATGACCATGACAAAATTGATGACGATATTATTTATGTACTCTCGTCCCAGCTAATTGAAGCCCCAGCCGCTGAATACAGTATTTTTGTGCGCTACGAAGGTGAAGGGTTTAGAGATACGTTTTATCGCATTCTTAAAGAGTCTGAATTTTCACTGCCCGGTGAAGATATTGAACTAGATCTCGATTGTATTATGGAAGTGTTTAATCAGGAAGTAGTCCCGCAGCTTAAAGGGCCTCATTCTGAAATAAAATTTGATCTATTAGAATCTACGTTTTATCGTGGTAAGGCCGCCTATATGGTGGGCCGAGTGATAGCTGGAGACCAGAGATTCCCGCTGGCCCTAGTCTTTTTAAATACCGAAGAGGGCCAACTATACGTTGATACGGCAATGTTTAATGCCGATGATCTGAGTGTACTGTTTAGCTTTACTCGCAATCACTTTATGGTTGATGCACCTCTACCCTACCAGTATTCCCACTTTCTTAAAAAGCTGATGCCAAGAAAGCTCGACTATGAGATTTACAATTCTCTGGGTTTTCCTAAACATGCAAAAACAGAATTTTTTCGCCAGTTGGTCGGTCATTTAAATAATTCAGACGATAAATTTATTATAGCGCCGGGCATTAAGGGGATGGTGATGACGGTATTTATGTTGCCCTCCTACAACATCGTTTTTAAAATTATTAAAGATAAATTTGCCCCGCCAAAAGAAGTAACTCATCAGATTGTGCGCGAAAAATACCGCCTAGTGTCGCGTCATGACCGCATCGGTCGCATGGCAGATACTCAAGAATTTGATAATCTCACATTCCCAATCGATCGTTTTTCTGACGCGTTGATTGAAGAATTGCAAAAAGTGGCCGCCTCTCAGATTGAAATTCGCGGTGATAAGCTAATCATTAAACATCTGTATACCGAACGCTACATGACGCCGCTAAATATTTATTTAGAAAAGGTCGGCGACGAAGAAATTCGCAGCGCCATGGAAGAATATGGCAACTGCATTAAGCAGTTAGCTGCCGCCAATATTTTTCCAGGCGACATGCCGCTTAAGAACTTTGGTGTGACTCGACATGGTCGTGTGGTGTTTTATGATTATGATGAAATTGCTACATTAACTGACTGTAATTTCCGCTCGATTCCTCTACCCAAAAATGAACAGGAAGAGATGCAATCAGGGCCCTGGTACACCGTGGGTCCTGAGGATATTTTTCCTGAAGAGTTTCGACTATTTTTCTCTGGCAATATCAAAGCGCGCAAGATGTTTGAAGAAATGCACAGCGACCTCTATGAGGTTAGCTTCTGGACCGACCTACAGGACCAGATACGCAGCGGCTATGTGGTAGATGTATTTCCCTACCGCCGAGTTAAACGTTTTGACCGTGGTAAAGATTCGGTACTGCAGGTTTTCTCGGACTAGCGGTAGGGTAATGTCGCGGTTTGATCACCGGATTGAATATCAAAGCTCTGCACATCAATCGCCATTAATGTCCAATGTTGGTCTAGCTTATCCCCTACTCTGAAGGTGCGCTGACCGGCAAATAGACGGTTGGATGGCGAACCTTCGGCAAGGAACATCTGTCCGGAGATTGTCAGCTTGGGTAGCGGTTGTCTAAGAGTGGCCGCTGATTCTGCTGGCACCTGATTCGGCACATCACCTATTCGACCCGCGCTTATCTTTTCTGGCAAAGCCTCTTCTTTTGACAGGGCCTCTTCTTCTGCTAAGCCCTCTTCGGTCAAAGCCTGTTCAATGACTGGACTGTCTTTTAGTAATCCTTCAGTCGGCGCCTGACTTAACGAGCCCGAATAAATAACCAAAGCGAGCAACAACGCTAAAAACCCAATCACTAATGCAAGATATTTGACGCTGTTGGATTCGGCTTGCTGCTGATAGGGATCCCAACTGGAACTGGCAAAGTCGTCCAGTTCTTTGGGGTCCTCCCGCAATCTATCCCGCTCGGCCTTTTTTAATGCATCGAGAATATATGACATTACAGTCTCTCGCGAATAAGTCGAGGAATCTGCGGGTTGGCTAATTGATTGAGACGAATGATCGTTTCTCGCCCGACAACACCGTCCGCCTTAAGGCCCTGCTGGGCCTGAAAGTTAACCACCTTTTCCGCAATGGCGGCGGTGTAGCGGCCACCGGTAATAATACGCTCTGAGCGTTGGTCGACGATTGCGAGCTGATCCTGTAGCCAGCTTACTGCCTGAGGATTGCGATCACCCACCTGAAGTACATTAAAACTTTTTGGCGGCTGCCAGAGGTACAGGTAGCTTCTCGACCAACTCTCGAGAAACTGCTGTCTAGATAGCATAATTTGTCCGCCGGCATCGTTAAGAAACACGCTTGCTGAATCCAGACCCGCTAGCATGTAGCCTTTCAGGGTACTGTTACCGGAAGCCGGTTTAATCCAAACAACACCGGGACGATTAATTTTTTCTAAATCATTGAGCTGAGCTGAGCTGAGTTTTTCGGCTCGTAAGCGATTATCAATAGCTTGGGCGGAAAATGTCTCTTCGGAGTAGATTTCCGAGGCATCCACTGACCATAGTTTAAATAGGCCAGTGAAGGGGCTTACCACCAGTGGTAGTGCCGTAGCTGCAGGCTTACTATCAACTAGGGGCTCACTGTCGGCTGAAGGCTTTTTACTAGCTGAAGGCTTCTTATTAGCCGAAGGCTCCTCAGTAGCTAAAAGATCCACAGCCGCCAAGGGTTGTTTACCGATGTCCCCCTGCTGACCAAAACCAATCATCAACACCGCACTCAACACTAGCAATGTCGTCAAAATTACAAACGGTTTGTTACTGTCATTAGTGGCGTTTCGGGACCCTAGGATTTCTACGGCGGCCTCTTTGACCAGCGTCGGTGAAACGGTTTTTGCGCCGGTTGAATAGGTCGCTAACAGGCTGTGCTGACAAACTAGGTTGATCAATCTGGGAACGCCACCGGTGAGACGAAATAACACCGCGATACAGGCACGGTCAAACAAGGCACCCTTGGCCCCTGCCCGATGGAGGCGATGGTTTACATAGTTGGCAACATCGTCTTTATCCAGAGGTAACAGATGGAATCTAGAGACCACTCGCTGATTGAGTTGTCGTAGTTCTTTTTGGGCTAGTGTATCTAATAGCTCCGGCTGACCGACTAATAAAATATGTAACAGCTTATGGGTATTGGTTTCCAAATTACTGAGCAGGCGCAGGGTTTCTAAAATATCGGGACTTAGGTTCTGTGCCTCTTCGATAACAATTAATGTCTTTTTGCCCTCGGCATGGGCTTTAAGAAGATCCTTATTAAGGGCATCAATACAGATTTTCGAAAACGACAGTCCGCGGGTTTCGGCGAGGTCACTGGGCAGTTCTATGGCTAATTCATCACAGATACTGGCCAGTAAATCCGTGACATTAAGTTTACTGTTTAGCACATAGGCCACACGGATATGGGCTGGCATCCGTTTGAGAATAGTGCGCGTTAATGTGGTCTTGCCCGTACCCACTTCACCTGTGAGTAAGATAAAACCACCTTCACGATCAAGGCCGTACTTTAGATGGGCGACGGCCTGGCGATGATGATTACTGGGATACAAAAACCCAGGATCGGGAACAATCGAGAACGGCTCTCGTTTTAGGCCAAAATGCTGCAGATAAATACTCAAGCCGTTTACTCTTCCGTTTTAATGTCTACCCGTTCCATAAATTCTTGTAAGCGCTCGTTTAGCGGGCCGTCGGCCTTACCGTCCAGATCACGGGTGATCAGATGTTCAAATTTGCGATTAGATAACTGGCGGGCATCTTCAGCCGTACGAATAATCGTCGGGCGAATAAACATCATTAATACCGTCTGACTATCGCTTTTATTGGATGACTTAAAGAGTCGACCCAGCAAGGGGATGTCGCCCAATAAGGGTACCTTAGACTCGGTATTGTCTGATTGATCTTCGATAAGACCACCCAAAATAAGTAGCTCGCCATCTTGAATCATAACGTTGGTTTGCATGGTGCTTTTTGAGGTGGTCTGCAAGCCAGGCTCACCGCTTTTCACTTTTGAGGATTCCTGCTCAATCTCCAGACGCACAGCGTTTCCCTTACTGATTTGCGGCTTCACCTTTAACATCACACCAACCTCTTCGCGGTTGACGGTAGTAAAGGGATTACTGTTAGAACTATTGTTATTGATGCTAGAAAAACTGCCTGTCACAAAGGGCACTTCTTCGCCCACTGACAATGTAGCCTCTTCATTGTCGAGGGTAACCACTGAGGGTGTGGAGAGAATATTGGTACTACCATCGGTCTTTAACGCCTGAATAAGCAGGCCCATGCCTTTGCCGGTAGTCCTGTCAAAATCACCTGCCACACCAAGGGTAGACTTGGGTAACTGGCCTATGGCTGAAGCGATAGACTCGTCTGTGGGACTGCCTAAACCGGCGCCTAATAACGAGGAGAGTAAACCATCAAAATTGGTCAGGTAACCGCCGCGATTTTTGCTGGTGTAAACCAGATTGGCACTGATGTCTCTGGCCTGGTCTTCGGAAAGCTCAGCAATAACCGCTTCAATTAATACCTGAGGTCGCGATCGATCGAGCTTGCTCACCACATTTTTAATTTCACGAATAACCGCAGAAGAGGCCGCAATAATTAATGCATTATTGAGCTCGTCAATGGCGATTTTGTAGCTGTCCTTCGATTTTTTGTCACCGCCAGACTCTCCGGCTAGGCGCAAAAAAACATCCGAGGTGAGCATGCCATCAATAATGGGTTTTATTTCTGCTGCACGGGAATAATCGAGGTAAATAACTTCAACACCGCCTTTTTTGGTGGTGGGCAAATCGAGGGCCAAAAGCATAGTCTTAAAGGCTTTGCGGGCAATACCCGGGCCGCTAACAATTACGCGATTGTTTAGGCCATCTTCAACCAGCGATAGATCCTGTTTTTGCAACTGCTTGAGCTGGCCAGCAATATGTACGGCTTCTGCGGCAGAAATATACTCCAGATTAATAACCTCAACCATGCTGTGATCTGGGTCATCCATCTCTTTAATTAACGCCTTAAGCTGAATCACATTGCTGCGAATATCGGAGACCACCAGATAGTTACTCTGGGCAAAGGCCATCAGTCGCGCGCCGTTACTTAGCATCGGCTTGAGTACAGGCACCAAGGTGGCGGCCTGAACATACTTAATTTTTAGTACCTGAGTTTCAAGCTGGTTGTCGCCAGTGCCACCGGCAAAACTAAAGGCCTGATTAAAGGGCACGATCCGAGTCACGGCGCCATCTTCGACGGCTTGAAAACCCTGTACCTGAATGGCGGATAACACGGCTGAATAGAGTAATGAGATATCAATCGCCTGTGGCGCAATAATAGTCACCTTGCCTTTTACCCTTGGGTCTAGAACAAAGGATTTTCCGGTAATCTCGGCAACACTTTCGATAACACTGCGAATATCTGCATCGCGAAAGTTAATTCGCACCTGCTCTTCTGCACTAGCGTCGACGATAAGACCCAACATCAGCACCAATGCGCCACCAAGATTTACTAGGCTGCGGGCCAGGATAGTTTTTCGCTTCATTATTGTAATTTTCATGTTATTGACTTAATCCAAGTTTCGGTAACATTTTAGCTGACAGGCTGGCGGCATTAACATAGATAATTTCCTCCTGACCCTGACGAATAACGGTAACTGGCAGGCTGCTAGAACCACTATAACTCATCCATTTAGTGGGATCTTCTAATAGGCTCTGAATAGATAGCCCATCTACCTGCATCACAACGTCCCCTTCCTGGATATCTGCCAATATTTTAATCTCATCCGAGAGATTGTTCATTTTTAGGCCAGAGTTTCCGCCAATATTAACCGGCACAGCCCCAAACATATTGGCCAAAGCAAAACCGTTTTCCTCGGCAGACTGATCCGATGAGGCCTCTTCGCTGGTCATAATGGCATCTGGCTTTTTCATCAGCACCTGTCTGTTGATGCCGTTTTGCTTCACCACAATGCGGTAGGGTTCAATCTCCACAAGACTGGTATTTGACCCCAGGTTATCGCCCTTATGATAAACCGCTTCGGGCTTACCGTTAAACTTGAGGGTTGCAGAGGAAGCATCTCCGGCAATCATTACGCCGAGGAGGATGGCGTTAATTTTTGCATCTTCCAGCTGGCCGAGCTGCTCCTCAGTGTCGATGGCTATTTGAGGTGCACCACGGAACCAGTTCCAATACAGGACCTTCACACTGGGTATCCTGGCCATAGGCTTTTGGGGTTCAGTGGTTTGAGTAAACTGCATCACTGTCAGTACGATTAAATACATGCAGACAAATGGCAGTGCAACCATCACAACCCGCTGGGCAATCAGTACCGGCGTCATGGCTTTTGAGTGTTTAGTTGACACGTTGCACCTCCATCATCCCAACATAATTGCCTGCTAAGGCTGATGAGGAACCGACGGTTTTAGAATCTTTAGTCTTAGCACTGAACTCGAAACTCAAGACCGCAAAGCCTTCACAGCTAATCTGATGGGCCAGGCGTACCATTCGATTGGCATCGGAACCATTAAACCGCAATGAAATACCACTGGCTGTTTCCGAGATCTTATCGACCCGTAGCTGACTGCGCTTGACGAGTTTGGTGATTACATCTCTATCCATGCCTGCGCTTAACTCTCTACCAGAACAGCTATTGACCAGGCGCCGCACTGTCGATGCTTGCGCCTGAAGCCAGGTCAGGTCGGCCTGTAACTTGCTGTGCTGTCCTGCAAGCTGACTATGCTTTTCGCTCAGAGGTAAAAAAGCCAAGTAAATGGCGGCGATAACAACCAACACCGCACCGGCGCTGACAAAATATCTTTCTCTCGGCTGGAGATTCTCAAAGGCTTGCTGAATGGTTCGACTGTTCATTCCGCACCCCCTGCTCTGGCTACCACGGTTAATATAATGGCATCTTCTTTGTCACCTGGGGTGCTCGATAACTGATGGCCCGGAACGCTGATGGTATGAATTTCTAGATTCCCAGCATTGCTGATATCTAGGCGCATGCCCTCTTGGTCTGCGGTCATAGCAACAAGATCACATTCGCAGTCTGCCATTAACTGATCCAGAGCAACGAGCGCGGCAATAGGCGCTGCCTGCAAACTCTGTTGCTGTTTAAACAGCTTACTCAGCTGCAGTTCAGCAGCGTCTCGCAGCTCCATCGGCTGGGGTTTTCGCCCTGTAAACAGGCGGCTATAGGCACTTTGCGCCTGCTTTCCCATTGTCTCTATCTGCTGGCTATACAGATTGCTCGATATCTGCAGATAGGCAAATAGCAGCACCGCGGTTATGGCGGCTAAGCCAATAACAGGCAACCAGGTATTGGACTTCGTACGCACTGGCTGTGATTTAAATTTACCTGTGAGTAGGTTGGACGCTGGCGGGCATTCGCCAAACTGCCAGTCAATCGCTGAGTCATTGATATCGGCCATGGCCCTGAGATGCTCTGGCACAAGATCGGCATCGGGGATCGAAATAGAAAACCTTGGTGCAATGTCTGAGGCCGCGATCAGGCTATCAATCATGGCCCAGGCAGCAGCGGGTTTAGCCGCGAAGCCTCCCTGTGCAGAATGCCGCACCAGACAGACGCCTTCGCGCCAGCCAATACTAATGCGACCGGCTTCCCAGGGTAGGGCCAGAAAATCTGGAGTCATTGAGGTGGCAGCAACCCCTGCATTCTTAGCAACACGCTGCCAGTCTTGTATGTCCTGCTGGCTAACGGCCAGGATCTGCAGCTGGTTGTTGTCTACCCGCCCAACAATCACAAAATGCATTTCATCGACTGGCTGTAAAATTCTATCTTCTAGCACCCAGGGAATCAGCTCGGCCCATTTGCGCTCTGGGGCAGTGGGAACGTCTACCAGGTGAACGGCGACACGCTCGGATGGAACCCAAAGGCTCATTGATTGCGCAGCCGACAGGCTTGGATCGCCATCAACGATAAGACGCTTATCAAGACAGTGAATATGGTCTGCTGAATGGGCTATTAAGCGGCTCATTGAGTGAACTCTCCCATCATTAAACATGCTGGCTGCACTCTGTTGGTCTCCATGGACTGATTAATATTTCTTCCCTCGTATGCCTCGTCGGCAAATAATTCTTCAGCGGCAGACAGTTTCTCTGGGCCCTGTTCCGGCAAACTCGCTGGAACCACCACCACTTCCCGGGAGATTATCACCGGCGCACCGCGCTCGCTTCGGTCCATTATACTTTTTACTTCGATGCGTGCCTCTCCCAGACTGACTTCCATATAAAGCTGAAAGTAATCTGATTTCACATCTACTAGGCTCGCCGGCCAACGCATGGTGGTATCGGGCAGGCTGAACTGAAACGCCAGGCTAATCGCCTGATGAAAGTCGGCCACAGCCGCAAATGGCCGATCTTCTATCACTACTTCCATAAATTGCTCTGCAAAGTCACCGCCCAGTGCGATTAGCACCTCATCGGAGGCGGTATTGATATTGATTTTGGTGGTCGTTGGCAGGGCGGCTAACCATGGCGCCAGACGCTGTACCTCGTAGACCTCGTAGCCACTGATGGCGGCCAGTTCGCTGATATCTGATATCCGTGAATTAGCCGGCACCCGAGGTGTCTGCATACTGTCGTAGTCGGCCTGTTCGGCACCCCAGCTATTGATAGGGGTAGAATCTTCATCCACCCAGTCGATAATGGTTGCGATGCGCGAGGGGTCTGCAGAGAACTCCAGTAGCTGGAGTAAATTAATCCATAGCTTGGCATGGCCTACCACTTCGCTGTCCATTTCGTCTTTTAAGGTCTGGACGCCGTAAGCGGCGAAATTATTGAGATTAATGTTGGCCTGCAAATCAGAAATACAGCCACTGAGCTGTCCGCCGTCAACGGGCATTAGAGGCATGGCCTGGGCCCAGTCTTCGTCGAAACTATCAACATCTGGGTCATCTAATCCCTCTGAGAGCAGGTCTCGCGCCCAGTTTTCACCACTGATGGCCAGCAATAACGCCTGATCACCATGGAGAGCGCTAGTGGCCTGAGCAACATTTATTTGGTGACGATAAAAAATATTGGCCAGGGCCATAACCACAGCCAACATTAGTATCAATGAGGCCAACAGGGCAACGCCGCGCTGTTTGGAGCCGGTCGCTACTACCGTTCTGCGTCTAAGGTTAACAATCATTCTGAATGCACCCCCGGAAACAGTTTGGAGGTCTCGGTGCCGGACTCAAGCTCAATAATGACGCGAATCATTTTTGGCAGCGCCTTGGAGGACACTTTTCTATTCAGTGGAGGCCAGTTGGGGTCATACAAAAACTCATTGGTTAGCTGCTCAAAAACGACGCTGTCCACATTATCCAACAGAACCATTACAGAGCCGTCGCTAAGGCGCGGAGATTCACTAATAGCCCAGGAGCTACGCACCAGCTGCTGGTCTTCATTAATTCGGTAATCAATACGTCTGACTCCACTGGGATTGGAGCGCACCATGGGCCCACCCCCCCGGCTAAAACGCACACCGAATTCGCTAGTGTCGGTGATATAAGCGGGCTCTATAGAACCCAGCCCGTCGGCATAGAGTCTGGGTCGCAGATGGAGAATATCGCGGCCAATAATCTGCCAGGCACGCTGCAACTGCATCTCATCAGCAAGATCACCGCGACTCCGTTCATTGGTACCCAAAACAACCTCCACGGCCTGATAAGACATCATGGAAACCACGGCTAATAGAAGCAGGGAAACCACGGTTTCGATCAGCGTAAAGCCTCGTTGGCGGGGAAGGCTAGTCATGGGTTTTTATCAATCAGAAACATGGCAAGAGAAGCGGCATTGCGCTCACTGTCTTCTGAACCCGCAGTAACTTCGTAGCGATACAGATCCTGGCCCATGGCCGCTTCAATATTCATGGTCCAGCGCCAGCCCTGCCCGGCTTGGTCATCAACACCTTTGCGCTGTTTGGTATTGTCGCCGGATTTTGCAATCCAACCCTGAGAATCCTGATAGCGTTCCATTAAGCGATTCCAGGCCACGGAGCTTGAGAAAAAACGTTCCCGAAGTCGCAGTCGCTCATCCGCGTACTGCTGCACCATAAAAATAGCACTGCCGAGAACCCAGCTTAAAATGACCAGAGCGACAGCGACTTCGATTAGGGTAAAACCCTTGGCTTTAGCATGCTTCATTCCAATGCTCATTCCCTGTAACGCTCCATCACCATGGCGGACGTCTTGTCGTCCCATTGGTAACCATAGCTGTCCGCGAAAGAGTCAAAAGCTAATCGTATTTCACCACTGGGTTCGATATAGCCATCGGGTAGAAAAGCGATCTCTGGCAGGAGGCGCTCAATGTCATCGCCCGCTGTATTAACCAGATTTTCCTCTTGTGGTAAAAGTTGTTCTGATTCATTAACCGAGTCCACTAGCCAATCGATGCTAGAGCCGTCGCTAAGAATAAAGGGTTCTGGTGAGGTGACAGCGACCCAACGCATTCGATAATAAACCACAGCGCGCAACTGAATTGCCCGAAAAGATTCAGGCTCTTCCGTCACCAGGCCCTCAGTCGTGAGCCATTCAGTCATAACGCCATAGGCTGCGCCTTCGAGGGAAGAGCGCTCTCCCAGCTGCTGTAACCAGATATGAAGTTTTTCGGCTTCGTTGGAATAGCGCCGATCAAAAGCCTGATTTATCGCCAGTAAACTCATCGCAGAAATCGTGGCGACAATCATCACCACAACAGCGACTTCAATCAGAGTAAAACCGCGCTGGCGATTAATATTCATTGGGGATAAGTATGGATAGTTTATGGGTAGTCTTATGAAATATCAGTTACCTGATATTCCAATTGCCCCAATCCTTATCGGAACCTTCACCGCCCACCTGATTATCGACGCCCAAAGTAAACACCTCAATATCTTTACCATGGGTACCAGGATTGGCATATTTGTAAGGTTCGCCCCAGGGATCTGCAGGCATTGATTCCAGATAGGGTCCATTCCATTTCGCCGCGCCGTTACCTGTTGGGGGCGTGAGCAAAACATTGAGGCCCTGAGCCTGAGAAGGATAACGGTAGTTATCGAGGCGATAGAATTTCAGCGCACTCTCAACCGTACGAATATCCTGCGCGACGCGGGTCTCTTCTGCCTGCTGAACCTTCTTAAATAATGTGGGGCCAATCATGGCGCCCAACAAGGCAATAACCACGACTACAACCATCATTTCGATTAGGGTAAAACCCGCTTGCCTATTATTTGTAGTCATAAAAAAACACCTTAAAAATAAATTACAGATAACGATCCTCATAGATGAACAACCGACCTCACCCCATCAGATCATATTGTTCATATCCATTATCGGCAGCATTACTGCCGCCACGACGGACAGAATAATCATGCCCATAAAAATAATTAAAATCGGATTAACCAGTTTTAAAAAAACTTCGACCGCATTATTTAAACGCACCGAGTAATACTCTGAAACCCGCAATAGCATTTTATCTAACTCACTGGAGGCCTCGCCACTGCCGACCATATGAATCAAAAACCCGCTGCCAATCTGACTGTCTTCCAGGGCTTTTTGCAAACTACTGCCCTGACGCATCCCCTCGGTTACCGCTTCAAATTTACGCCGCAAATGCAGGTTACTCACCACGGCTGACGAAATGGTTAGGGCGGCGAGCGCGGGAACACCATTGGTCAATAACACACCCAGACTGCGCGCCCAATCAGAGATGTTAGCCATACGAATCCAGCGACCCATGCCGGGCATATTCAACATCAACTCGTGCCAGCGTTCTTTGCGTGCGGGGTTTTGCATGGCCCGACCAAAAGCAAATACCAGGGCTACAATTAGGGCGAGTACAAACAGACCATAGGCCTGAGTAAATTCACTGAGGCCGACAATGATTCGAGTCACTAAAGGCAGTTCACGTTTGGAACTTAAAAAGATAGCGGTGATTTTCGGTACGACCCACACCATCATTATCGACACAACAATAATAGAGGTGGCAATCAAGGTGGCCGGATAAATCATCGCCCGACTAATGGTTTTACGATTTTCTGCATTGCTTTCAAGATCTTCCGCGAGACGCATCAATACCTTGTGAAGATGGCCGCTCTCTTCGCCGACACCGACACCGGCAATAATGCTCTCAGGAATTTTATAGGGCGATCGTCTAAGCGCTTCAGAGAAACTTCGGCCCTCGGTAATTTCACTGCGCCAGCTTTCAACCATGCGTCGCTGACGATCAGTTTCTGCCTGCTCAATGGTCATGCGCAATGCTTCTTCGAGGGGCAGGCCAGACTGAATTAAAATAGCCTGCTGTTGCAGGAGCAACGACAGGTCCCAATTGTTAACTCGGGCTTCCCGACGACCGCGTCCGCTGCTTTTACTACCGCGCTTATCGCTGTTGTTATTAGTATGCTGCTCGGTCACTGTCGCCAACGTTGCGGGCAGCAGTTCCTTTTCCTTAAGCAGTCGTCGCGCCTGGCGCTCAGAGTCCGCAGAGATCACTCCGCTGACGAGTTTGCCTGCACTGTTATAAGCTGAATAGTCGAAGGCTGGCATGGCTACTGACTAGTCACACGAAGAACTTCTTCGATAGTGGTAGCACCCTGACGTACCAAACCAAAACCAGCCTGACGAATACTTGGCACCTGCTGGCGAATCAGATTTTCTAACTCAATTTCACCGGCGTTTTCATGAATCAATGTCTGCAGCGGCGCATCCACAGAGACCAGCTCAAACAGCGCCTGGCGGCCAGAAAATCCGGTGTTGTTACACTCATTGCAGCCCGCTGCTTCATAAATACGATCACCGCTTTTTAGTTGCAGTAGGTCACGATTAAACTCATTAGGCTCAACACTGACACGGCACTGAGTGCATAGTTTTCGCAATAGCCGCTGAGAGACAATGCCCCGCACCGTTGAGGCAAGCAAGAAGCTATCCACACCCAGATCCTGAAGTCGGGTAATGGCACCGGCGGCGGTATTGGTGTGTAACGTCGAGAGCACTAGATGACCGGTCAAACTGGCTTGGGTGGCAATTTCTGCCGTTTCCCCATCGCGGATCTCACCAATTAAAATAACATCGGGATCCTGACGCAAAATAGCGCGCAGCCCGCGCGCAAAGGTCATGCCCGCACGGAGGTTAATCTGGGTTTGGCTGATACCGGGAAGATCGTACTCCACAGGATCTTCCACGGTCATAATATTGCGGCCTTCCCGATCCATCTGCTGCAAAGCGGCATAGAGGGTCGTGGTTTTACCTGAGCCGGTGGGGCCGGTGACCAAAATAATACCGTGGGGACGCTTGATTAACTCATCAAGCTCAGACGAGGTTGACTGGGGCATACCCAGATCATCGACCTGCAGCTTACCGGCATCTTTGTCCAGCAAACGCATAACCACTCGTTCACCATGGCTTGAAGGCATGGTAGACACGCGAAGGTCGATATTGCGACCACCCAATTTGACACTCATGCGGCCATCTTGAGGCAGGCGTTTTTCGGCAATATCCAACTTCGACATCACCTTGATTCGCGAAATTAACAGGGGCGTGATCTGTACCGACGGCGACAGCACTGTGCTAAGCACACCATCGAGACGAAAACGCACCAGTGCTTCTTTTTCGTAGGGTTCAATATGGATGTCGGAGGCATTTTCTTTCAGTGACTCGGCTAAGATGGCGTTTAGCAGTCGTACAATCGGTGCATCATTCTCGGAATCGAGCAGATCGCCAGCATCTTCAAGGTCTGCAGCGGCCGATTCCATATCAACAAAGTCTTTAATATCGGCCATTACCGACTCAGAGGAGTTTTGACGGCCGCTGTACAGGGCGCTAATAAGTTGATCAAAGGTTTCGTCGTCGACACGCTCAACAGGCACATCTACATTGGTAATGCGACCAACTTCAGCAATAGCCCAGTCTGGCGCGCCGGGAGCCAGTATTAAATCACCCTCAACTTCACGCAATAACAGCCTGTTTGTCCGCGCAAATTCAAAGGGTAGAAGCTCTACCATCAACTCTGACATTACCAACCTCTTTTTGGCCCCACATTTCCCGCGAGACGCCGTTTATATCGCCCGACTACGACAGGCGTAAAGTGCGCAAGCTAATGCACAATTGGGTGGAGTATAAGCGACAAGAACAAGTTAAGTAATACATAGAAGGACTGTTTCGGTAAGAATTGCATATTGATTATAAAATCAGCGCTCGAACACATGCAATTTGAGGATAATTAGTCCTTTACTGGCTTGCCACCCATCATGGAAGACATAGGAAAAGCACTGACATTGCCACCGACAGGCGCATCAGAAATCTTACCTGTTCCCTCTTTCTCAACTTCATCAATGCGAATAATCGACTGCATAGGAATAAAGCTGCGTTTGACCTCGGCAAATTCATTTTTTAGCTTCTCTTCAGCGGGGTCAACAATCATCTGTGAACGCTCACCAAACATGAACTCTTCAACCTCGATAAAGCCCCACAGATCGCTCTGGAACACGTGGCGAGCATAAATCTCGTACACCTGTCCCTGATTAAAAAATGTAATTCGGTAAATGGGTTCGCTTGCCATGAATACTCTGCACAATCTGCTAAGAATTAAAGGGGTGATAATAGCATAAGAATATTCCATGACACCGCTAAATGTTGCGCATTAGCGGGGCACAGCTATAATGCAGCCCCTTGCAATTGATCAAAGAATAACCAGCAAAATGACAGTAAAACCGGTTAAAAAGCTTCATATCGTAACTCATGGCTGCCAGATGAATGAGTACGACTCTGCGCGCATGCAAGACCTGCTCGGCGAGAGCCACCAGATGGTGCCGACCGACAGCGCCGAAGATGCCGATGTTATTCTGCTCAACACCTGTTCAATTCGTGAAAAAGCCCAAGAAAAAGTGTTTCATCAGCTGGGTCGATGGAAACGTCTTAAAGACCATAATCCAGACCTAATTATTGGAGTTGGCGGCTGTGTCGCTAGCCAGGAAGGCGCGGCCATCGCCAAACGCGCGCCCTTTGTCGATGTTATTTTTGGCCCCCAAACCTTGCATCGCCTGCCAGAGATGATGGAGACCCGCAAAACTGACGGGACAGTTGTAGTAGATATCAGTTTTCCCGAGATAGAAAAATTTGATCGCCTGCCCACTCCAGAAGCCAATGGCGTGAGTGCATTTGTCTCCATTATGGAAGGCTGCTCCAAATACTGTACTTTTTGCGTTGTTCCCTACACCAGAGGCGAAGAGGTTAGCCGTCCCATGGCCGATGTATTAGCGGAAGTTGCCGCATTAGCCGCACAGGGCGTCCGCGAAGTTAATTTGCTGGGCCAAAACGTAAATGCCTTTCGTGGCGATATGCCGGATGGTTCAGTCTGTGATTTTGCCGAATTACTGCCCTATGTGGCAGATATTGAAGGTATAGAACGCATTCGCTACACCACCTCCCACCCGGTAGAGTTCTCGGATGCGCTGATTGATGTCTATTCTCGTGTGCCAGAGCTGGTTAGCCATCTGCACCTACCCGTACAGAGCGGTTCCGACCGCATACTGATGGCCATGAAACGCGGCCATACCGCCATTGAGTACAAGTCTAAAATTCGCCGCCTGCGCGCTATACGGCCCGATATCAGCATATCTTCGGACTTTATTATCGGTTTTCCCGGTGAAACTGAAGAAGACTTTGCCGCCACCATGAAACTGATTGAACAGATTGGCTTCGACACTTCCTTTAGCTTTATCTACAGCGCCCGCCCCGGCACCCCCGCGGCAGACCTCGCCGATAACACCAGCGAAGAAGTCAAAAAACAACGCCTAAAAATACTCCAAGACCGCATTATTCAAAATGCTGCCGAGATTAGCCGTCGCATGGTAGGCACCAGAGCCACCTTGCTGGTCACCGGCATTTCAAAGAAAGACCCAGGCCAGTTGCAGGGTCGCACCGAAAACAATCGGGTGGTGAATTTTAGCTGTGATGACCACAGCTTAATAGGTCAGTTTGCCCAGGCGGATATTACCCAGGCGCTGCCAAACTCTCTGCGCGGTGATCTGGTGATTGATACGGCCATCTCTGCTTAATTCTATTACACAGAAGCTAGATAGAAGGCTACACAGAAGCCGCTTAGAACCTAAGCGCTTAAGCATTTATTTTTTATGCTGCTTTTTGTGATAATAGCCTGATAAAAAAGCTTACCCTGCCCTATAGTTCGCGCTATGCTAACAATATCTCCTTATGGAAAGGCTCTAAACCACCCATTGAAACGATTGGATACACAACCATCAGCCTACAGCATCACTCTCGAGCCTAATGATGCTCGTCGTCTCGCCCTACTCTGCGGTCAATTTGATGAAAATCTGCGCCTAATCGAACAACGTTTAAACGTTGAAATTCGCTCGCGAGATAATTTCTTTGCGGTGTACGGCGACGATAAAGCGTCCGAGAACGCGGCTGATGTTATTTATAACCTGTATCAGGAGACGGCCCATTCTATCGAGCTTTCCCCTGAAGAAGTACACCTCCACCTTCGACAATGCGAGAGAGAGAAGCCTATGACCCAATCTGCCAGCAATGTGCAACCTGCCGACAACATTGATAGCTTTTCGGTAATACGCACCAAAAAAGGCAATATCAAACCCAGAGGACTGAATCAGCAGCGCTATGTGCGCGCCATTCAAACCCATGATATTAACTTTGGTGTCGGCCCGGCCGGCACCGGTAAAACCTATCTGGCCGTGGCCTGTGCTGTTGAAGCACTGCTGCGCGATGAGGTGCAACGCATTCTGTTGGTGCGCCCCGCTGTTGAAGCGGGCGAGCGACTGGGCTTTTTGCCCGGGGATCTGGCGCAAAAGGTAGATCCCTACCTAAGACCCCTCTATGACGCTCTCCACGAAATGCTCGGCTTCGAAACCGTGGCCAAGTTCCAGGAGCGCAATGTTATTGAGATTGCACCGCTGGCCTATATGCGCGGTCGCACCCTCAGCAATGCCTATATTATTCTCGACGAAAGCCAGAACACGACCCGTGAGCAGATGAAAATGTTTCTCACCCGCATTGGCTTTGGCTCCACCGCAGTAATCACCGGCGATATGTCGCAAATCGATTTACCGCGCGGCGTTAGCTCAGGTTTGGTGCATGCCTGCGAAGTATTAAAGGATGTGGAAGAAATTAACTTTACCCACTTCGATTCTCGCGACGTTGTTCGTCACCCCATAGTACAAAGCATTGTTGACGCCTACGATGCCTTTGAAAATGAGAACTAACGAAAGACCCATGAATATTTCCATTGATATTCAGGTAGCCTGCTCGTCGGAGGATGCCCCTGACGAAGACAGTATGCAGCGCTGGGTTAGTGCCGCGGTCCGCAACGAGCGAGACGCCGCAGAACTCAGTGTACGTATAGTCGATGAACAGGAAAGCGCGACGCTCAATCACCAGTATCGCGGCAAGTCCGGCCCCACCAATGTACTCTCATTCCCTTTTGATGCTGTTGTTCCGGAACCGTTGCCCATACTTGGCGATCTGGTTATCTGTGCCCCCGTCGTCATGCGCGAAGCCCTGCAACAAAGTAAAACCCTAGAGGCCCATTGGGCCCATATGACCGTGCATGGCGTTCTTCATTTGCTGGGCTATGATCATGTCGGTGATAATGATGCCGAGGTCATGGAAGCACTGGAAACCGATATTATACTAGGGCTGGGCTTTCCTGCGCCCTATACAGAAAATACATTAGACCCAAAGGTCTAGACAGCAACTACAATAACAAGAGTCTGATCGAGAAACCCATGAAAGAAGAATCAAATAACAGCTCCGAGCCCTCATTGTTAAAGAAAATAGGGCGGGCGTTTTCATCCGACCCGACCAGCAGTGATGAAGTCGCGGATATGTTGCGCAGCGCCGAAAATGAGTCAATTATCGATTCAAGTGTGCTGCAAATTATGGAAGGCGCACTCAAAGTGGCCGACCTTCAGGCTAGAGAGATTATGATTCCCAGATCACGCATGCGAGTGATCGAAGATGATTTTAGCCTTGAGCAAATTCTGGACCTGGTTATTCAGTCTCAGCACTCCCGCTTTCCTGTGGTTGGCGAATCCTCCGATGATGTATTGGGTATTCTACTGGCCAAAGAGCTTCTGCCCCTGCTGCTGTCTGGCGCAGAATCGTTTAACCTTAAAAGCCTGCTGCGCCCAGCCACCATTATTCCCGAGAGCAAGCGTCTGAATATCCTGCTTCAGGAATTTCGTGAACATCGCTACCATATGGCCATTGTGGTGGATGAATACGGCGGCGTTTCCGGGCTACTCACCATTGAAGATATCTTGGAAGAAATCGTTGGGGAAATCGAAGATGAAACCGACGAGCATGAACCAGAACAAATTCGCGCCACCAGCGACAATCAATTTCAGGTTGAAGCCATTGCCGAAATCAGCAGTTTTAATGAATTTTTTGATGTTGGCTTAGCCGATGACGAGTTCGACACGGTTGGCGGACTGGTAGTCCAGGCCTTTGGCCGATTGCCAGACATTGATGAAACCACCAGCATTGAAAATTTCGACTTTAAAGTGATTGCTGGCGACAACCGCAAGATCACCCTGTTAGAAGTCACTAGAAACACTGTATGAAGTGGCTGATATAAAGTGGCTAAGACAAAGCAGCCCTTGATAAAAGAGTTCTTAACAAAAGAGCTCTTCACAAAACGGTTCTTCACAAAAAAGCTAAGCCGAGGGCAGAATTTCCTCTCGCTATTTGTAGCTGGGGCGCTATTTCCTCTGGCCCTCGCGCCCTTTTCTCTCTGGCCAATCGCCACCCTAAGCATTGCCGTACTATTCTGGCAACTACAGCATCAATCGATTGCCCAGGCCATGGCAAAAGCCACCGCCTATGGGTTTGGACTGTTTTTTGCCGGTGCTAGCTGGGTTTACGTCAGTATTCATGAACATGGCTTTGTCCCAGCCCCCCTGGCTCTATTAGCCACGGCGCTGTTCTGCCTGTTTTTGGCGCTATTTTTTGCCGCACCTTTTATGCTCAGCGTGTTAATGCCGCAAACCCCCACCGCCTGGGTTATCGGCCTCCCGGCGATATGGGTATTAAGCGAATGGGTGCGAATCTGGGCTTTAACCGGATTCCCCTGGTTATTTGCCGGTTATGCCCACACCCATACCTGGCTTAACGGCTGGGCGCCTATTGGCGGCGTGCTCTGGCTAAGCTTTATCTGTGCACTCAGCGCCGCGCTGCTGGTGCAGCTTATGCAAGGCAAAATAGGCCAACGTGCAGTATCTTTGGCAGCTGCAGCTGTCTTAATATCCACAGCCTCTGGTTATCTGCTGCAACACAAAGATTGGACCCAGCCCAGCGGGCAACAGCTGTCTGTCGTGCTAGTACAACCCAATATAGATCAACATAAAAAGTGGGCCTCAGGTAGCCTGGCAACCATACTCAGTCAACTCGAAGAACAGAGTGCCGCTCATTGGGGTGCCGACCTTGTGATCTGGCCCGAAGCGGCTGTTCCGGCCCTGCCTCGCAGAGCTCGAGGGTTTTTAGACTCAATTCAGACACAGGCCGCGGCTGGCCAAACTACCTTATTAACCGGAATTCCAACCTATAACAGAGCGGAAAAGAAATATCATAACTCGATGATTGCACTGGGAAATATCGAGGGCGAGGGGCAATACAATAAAACGCGGCTGGTGCCCTTTGGAGAATATGTGCCATTGGAATCGATGCTGCGGGGCCTGATCGGATTCTTTAATCTCCCCATGTCAGCCTTTTCATTGGGTGCTGACAACCAGACGCCTTTTACCGTGCAGGGAGAAACCGTCTCTACCGCAATATGCTACGAAGTGGTCTATCCGGATCTGGTTGCCCGTAATAGTCGTAGCGCTTCGACACTTCTCACCGTGAGCAATGATGCCTGGTTTGGTAAATCACTGGGTCCCCAGCAGCATATGCAAATGGCGCAGATGCGCGCCCTAGAAAATGCTAAGCCAATGATTCGTGGTACCAACAATGGTATTTCAGCACTGGTGAATCATCGCGGCGAAATTTATCAGCGCCTCGAGCAATATACGCAAGGAGAGCTGGTGGGCACTGTTGAACCACGCAATGGCCGCACAGTATTCTCCCATTTCGGCTCATGGCCGACGGTAATACTGGCCCTGCTAAGCTGTATTGGGCTATTAATGAAACAAAGACTGCTAATTAGCGCACTAAAAAGAACAAAAACCAAATAAAGAGGCGAACAATGAAAACAAAACTTCGATTGATACTACTGGCAATAATGGCATCCCTATCTTTTTCCGCCGCAGCCCTAGAAGTCGGCGACCAGGCCCCCGCATTTTCACTCGAGGGCACTGACGGTAACACCTATACCCTGGAGCAGTTTCACGGCAGGCAGGCCATTGTTATTGCCTGGTACCCAAAAGCCTTTACCGGCGGCTGCACCATCGAATGTAAATCTTTGGCGCAAAATGGCCATCTTCTAAAACGTCTGGATGTTACCTATTTTATGGCTAGCGTCGACGAGCTAGAGAAGAATCAGGAATTTGCCGCCGAGACCGAAGCCGATTTCCCCCTCCTAAGCGACCCGTCCAAAACGGTCGCCGAGGCCTATGATGTGCTGGCCTTTTATGGCCTGCCCTATCGCCACACGTTTTATATTGGCAAAGACGGTAAAATCTTATTTATAGACAAGGAGATTAACGCCGCGACCTCAGCCGAAGATATGGCGGCCAAGCTTGAAGAGTTGGGCATACCTGTCAGACAGGCTAGCTAACTCTCTGTAATTAATTATCTCATGCGAGACCCATCTGCACACTGTTAGATGGGTCTCTATTCCCCTATAATTCACGCCTATTTTTAAATCAATAAGCAGTGAATCTTCATGACTATCGAACACCCCTTTAATCCCGCCGAGTTAGAGCGCGCAGCCCAAAAATATTGGACTGATAATAAAACGTTCGAAGTGACCGAAGACCCCAGCAAAGAAAAATTCTATTGCCTGGCCATGTTCCCCTATCCCAGCGGCAAGCTGCATATGGGCCATGTGCGCAACTACACCATTACCGATGTAATCGCCCGCTACCAGCGCATGCAAGGCAAGAATGTCCTGCATCCTATGGGTTGGGACGCCTTTGGATTGCCGGCAGAGAATGCCGCCATTCAAAACAAGACCGCGCCAGCCAAATGGACCGAGGAAAATATCGCCTACATGAAGGGGCAGCTAAAATCCCTGGGGTTTGGTATCGACTGGTCACGTGAACTCGCCACCTGCAAGCCCAACTACTACAAGTGGGAACAGTGGTTTTTCACCAAGCTCTACGAAAAAGGCATGGTCTACAAAAAGACCAGCGCGGTTAACTGGTGTCCCAATGACGCTACGGTACTGGCCAATGAGCAGGTCATCGATGGCTGTTGCTGGCGCTGCGATAGCCCAGTAGAGCGCAAGGAAATCCCTCAGTGGTTTATTCGTATTACCGATTATGCAGAGCAGCTATTAGACGATTTGGATGATTTGGAGCACTGGCCTGAGCAGGTCAAAACCATGCAGCGCAACTGGATTGGCAAGAGTCGCGGCGTCAATATGACCTTTGACCTGTCTGCATCTGTTGGCGAACATGCCAGCTTTGATGTCTACACCACCAGACCAGATACATTGATGGGCGTGACCTACGCGACCTTAGCCACCGCCCACCCAATAGCCACTGAAGTTGCCAAGAATAATCCACAGCTCGCAGCCTTTATCAATGAGTGCCAAACCCAGCAGGTATCTGAAGCAGAAATGGCCACCATGGAAAAGCGCGGCATGGACACAGGCATTAGAGCCCTGCATCCACTAACGGGTGAGACTATTCCTGTTTGGGTCGGCAACTATGTATTGATGGACTATGGTTCCGGGGCCGTAATGGCAGTACCCGCCCATGATCAACGCGACTATGAATTTGCCAAAAAATATAGCCTGGGAATTAAGCAGGTCATCACGCCCGCTAACGACGAAGACTGTGATATCGAAAACGAAGCCTTTGTTAACAAAGGCCTGCTAGTTAATTCCGGCAAGTACGACGGTCTAGATTTCGCCGCCGGTTTTGATGCCATTGCCGCCGCCCTCGAAGCCTGTGATCACGGCTCTATCACCACCAATTATCGTTTGCGTGACTGGGGCGTTAGTCGCCAGCGCTACTGGGGTTCACCAATCCCAATGTACAATTTGGCCGAGGGCGGTGAAATTCCAGTCCCCCTCGATCGCCTGCCCGTTGTATTGCCAACCGATGTCGAGATGGATGGCATTCAATCGCCGATCAAAGCTGACCTCGAATGGCGAAAAGCCGAGATAGATGGTGTAGCCGTTGAGCGCGAGACCGATACCTTTGATACCTTTATGGAATCGTCTTGGTATCACGCACGCTTTACCTGCTCCGATTTAGACAGTGCCATGCTCGACCCAGAACGCGCCAATTACTGGCTGCCGGTAGATCAATATGTGGGCGGCATTGAGCACGCAATATTGCACCTGCTGTACGCCCGTTTTTACCACAAACTACTGCGTGACGAAGGCCTAGTCAGCAGCAGCGAACCGTTTAAGAGCCTGCTCTGTCAGGGCATGGTGTTAGCCGAGTCCTTTTACAAAGACAACGCCGGTCGCAAAGAATGGCTGTCGCCCTTGGCTGTTACCGTTGAGAGCGATGAAAAAGGCCGCACCCTTAGTGCCGTTGAAACCGCTACGGGGGATCTGGTCCACAGCGGCGGCATCACCAAAATGTCGAAATCCAAAAATAATGGTGTCGACCCACAGACTGCCATTGATAAACATGGCGCCGATACCGTGCGCCTGTTCACCATGTTTGCAGCGCCCCCGGAGCAGACATTGGAATGGAACGATGACGGTGTATCTGGCGCCCATCGATTCCTGCGCAAACTTTGGAATATGGTGCATAACCATCTGGCACTGGGTGATAGCGCGCCATTAAATAAAACCAAACTCAACGATGCCCAGCAAGATTTGCGTCGCAAGACCCATGAAACCATCAACAAAGTTAATGACGACTATGGCCGCCGCAACACCTTTAACACCGCCATTGCTGCTGTTATGGAACTGCTTAACGAAGTTGCCAAGCTAACCGATAACGACGGCCAAAGTGTTGCCGTTCGTCATGAAGCCTTGGTCAGCGCCATTTTACTGCTGTCCCCTATTGCACCACATATCTGTCACAGCCTATGGAACACCATGGGTAATGAAGGCTCTATAGCCGATGCTTCCTGGCCCGTCCTAGATGAGTCAGCGCTCGTACGCAGTTCTATTGAACTGGTGATTCAGGTCAATGGTAAGGTACGTGGCAAGATTCAGGTGGCCGCCGAGACCCCCAAGGACGAAATTGAAAAACTGGCTGTTGAAGATAGCAATGTGCAGCGTTTCACCGAAGGCGTCACCGTTCGTAAAATTATTGTGGTGCCGGGCCGACTGGTTAATATAGTAGCGAATTAAGAAAGAGGACTGTAATGATGAAAAATTTACTCCCCATCGCAATGATATTACTGCTGTCTGCCTGTGGCTGGCAGCTGCGCAATTCTCAGGTTGTACCTACAGACTTAGGCAGCCTATATCTGTCATCCAATGATGCCCACAGCGATCTTATCCAAGAGCTAACCCGTGCGCTAAATGTGTACGGGGCAAAAATTGTGCCCAGCTCTGCAGACGCGAGCTACAGCGTTGTGATCGTCGATTTCCGACAGACACGCCGAAGCGGCACCATTAATGCCGCAGCCCGAGTCGCAGAATACCAACTTAATGAAGAAGTAGATTTTCTAATTGTTGGTGCCGATGGCGCCCAACTAATACCACTCTCTACCGCCTCGGTCGAGCGCGTCTATGAGTTTAATGAGCAAGATGTACTGGCCTCCGACAATGAAGAGCGCCGAGTAAAAAATGGTATGCGTGAAGAGATTGTCCGCCAAATTCTCAACCGCTTACGTGTAGTACCCAGCGCTGGCCAGCAGTAATGAAAATCAAGGCAGAACAGCTTAGCGGTAACCTGCAAAAGCAATTTCTCCCTGTCTATGTGATTAGTGGTGACGAACCATTACTGGCTCAAGAATGCGCCGATGCAGTGCGAGTGGCCGCAAGAAAAAATGGGTTTACCGAACGCGAGCTTTTCCATGTCGAGGGCAATTACGACTGGAACCATGTCGTCAATGAAGCTAATTCTCTATCGTTATTTTCCGATAAAAAAATTCTCGAAATTCGTATTGCTAATGGAAAGCCCGGCGACAAAGGTAGCAAAGCACTCTGTGAAATTTGCGCCAATCCCAATCCAGATAATCTCCTTTTAGTTATTCTTCCCAAGCTTGAAAAGTCTGCACAAAATAGTAAATGGCTAAAGGCACTTGAGTCTCTGGGCGCCCATATTCAAGTGTGGCCAGTCAGCGCCGATAACTTGCCACGCTGGATTCAGCAGCGTCTCAGCCAGGCGAATATTCAAGCCAACCAAGAAGCGGTACAAATTCTAGCGGACCGCGTCGAAGGCAACTTATTAGCCGCCGTACAAGAAATTGAAAAACTTAAATTGTTGGCCCCAGAAGGCAAAGTCGATGCCGATACCATGTCGGCTGTGGTTGCTGATAGTGCCCGCTACAATCTATTTGAATTTATCGATAAAATGCTCATAGGCGACGCGCAGTCTGCCGCACAGTCACTGCGCGGATTACAAAACGAAGGCACAGAACCTATCCCCCTACTCTGGGCAATCACCCGAGAGCTGCGTATTTTAGTAAAAGCCAGCGAACAGGTGGCGCGAGGTGAACACAGCGACTGGGCACTCAAAAATTCCGGCGTTTGGGATAAGCGCATGAGCCTATTTCGCCGAGCATTACAGCGCAATAAACCTGCTCACCTGCGTATGTTTTTATATCAGGCCGGGGCAATTGATCGTGGCATTAAGGGCATGCGTAAAGCCGATGTCTGGGATGAGATGGCGACACTGGTGTTATCGATTGCCGGCAGCCAAAGCTTGCAACCGGGCAATATTAAAATTCTTTTACAGCCTTAATATTAAACATCGTTTGTTTAAAATATTAACCGTTAAATCAATAGGGATTGTTGAGAATTAAAATCCCAACCAAAAATAAACTACCAACGTTATAACCGCCGCACCCATCAAATTTAACGCAAACCCTTCTCGCACCATCTGCTCCACGGTGATTTTTCCGCTGCCAAATACGATCGCATTGGGGGCTGTTGCCACTGGCAACATAAAGGCACAGCTGGCAGAAAGTGCTGCCGGCAACATTAATAGTGCGGGATCAAATCCCGCACCTAGGGAGGCTGCCGCGAGAATAGGCATTAACAATGTGGTGGTTGCTGTATTGCTGGTGATCTCGGTTAAAAAGGTAACCGCCAACGCCACTGCAGCAATAAGTACAATGATGGATAGTCGGGTGACCCCCGACAGTGATTCACCAATAGCCTGACTAATACCAGTGACCGCGAATGCTTTGGCAATGGCAATACCGCCGGCAAATAACAGTAGAACACCCCAGTGAATGGTCGAGGCTGATTCCCAATCTAGTAATTTTCCACCACGGCCATTGGGCAATACAAACATAATTATCACCGAGGTTAACGCCACGGCGGCATAGTTGGCGGTGGGCACCCCCAGTAATGTTGTCCAGCCACCAAAGGGTTCACGCAAGGTAATCCAAGCCAGGGCGGTCAATGAGAAAACGATGAGCACACGGACTTCTTCTGTGCGCCAAACACCGGCATGGGGAATAGCTAAGGGGGCAGATTCGCCTAAATGGCGGGTAATCCATAAAGCGGCCAAAGGTAGTAACAGCACAACCGCGGGGAGACCCCAGAGCATCCACTGGGCAAAACTAGGAATAGTCCCTGTGGCTTCGCCATAAATTTTGAGGAAGATGATATTGGGCGGCGAGCCGATAGGCGTGCCCAGTCCACCGATACTGGCGGCATAGGCAATGCCAAGAAATAATGGCACAGCGAGCCTAGCTGAATCTTCGCTACGAGCACTGTCTAGCACTGCGTAGGCGATGGGCAATAGCATTAGAGTCGTGGCGGTATTGGAAACCCACATGCTGAGTACGGCAGAGGCCACCATAAAACCAAAGACCAGTCGCCGCTGATTGTCACCACCAAAGAGATTGACCATGTACAGGGCAAGTCGACGGTGCGCGCCGCTCTTTTCCATGGCTTTGGATAGCATGGCGCCGCCCATCAATAAAATAATCAGAGGATCCCCATAGGCCTGAGCGACCTGCTTGCCATTGAGAAGGCCCAGCAGTGGAAAAACACCCAACGGGATCATGGAAGTTGCAGGAATGGGGATAGGTTCGAACACCCACCAGAGGGCGCAGAGGACGGTAAGACCACCCACTAAAGCACCTTCGCGAGCCCAGCCTGATTGCATCATAGACAGAGTGACCACAGCAGCGACTAAGGGGCCGAACCACAGGGATATTCGCTTTAACTTAGGCGTCATAATTATTTATCGTCCCTTTGATTGTCCCTTTCATCGTAGAGCGCACCGTCTAGTTTATCGTCCAGGTCATCGCCTAAGGCATAGTCACCACGTTCATAGGCCGCAATTATCTCTATGGCTCTGCCCTGATCCGCATCATTGACGGCAATCGATAGATGCCCCATTGCTGGCACCTCGCCCATGGCACCTTGCAATGCCGCACCCTGAAGGAATACTTGCAGGCCTTCCTGCTCCATAATTCCTTTTAGTAACTGAGCTTCGAAATAATCGCTACCGCGGTAAACTGATTTCACTGCCACTTCCTGCGCAGACTAACCACCAACCAGATGGCTAAAACACCCAGGCTATTGGCCAGTGAATCCCAGGGGTCGCCATAACGGTAGCTGGTCATGGATTGGGCCAGCTCCATTGATAATCCAAACGTCACCAGTATTGCGGCCAAAAGCCACAGGGGAACTCGGTGGCCGTAGGCTTGCACCGACAAAAAATACAATATGGCGTAGACCGTGGCATGACCAAACTTGTCCTGTAATTCAAAAATTTGCTGCCCAGATACGGGCATCAGTGAGAGGCCAATAGTGCCTAATAGACTCAGCCAAAAGATTATTTGGAAGTGATTTCTTGCGATCATTATTATGTTGACTCAGCTGTATTAAGTTGTTTATTTAGGCGCGACAGCCTCTCTACCGTGCCTATGTCCCACCAGTCACCAGTATAGACTTCCCCAGAGACATTACCGGACAAAATTGCCGGGCGCATAACATCCCGCAATGGAAAACAGTCTTCCTCGTAACCCGCAAATAGCTGTGGCCTGAATAGGCTGATACCGCTGAAAGTATACTTGGAACCAACATCGTAGCTAACAAGATTGTTGGCGACAGCAAAGTCACCTTCGGGATGATGCTCAGGGTTGGTAACCATAACCAGATGCGCATCCATGCCCTTATCGAGACTCATGCTGTGCAGAGGAAAATCCGTCCACACATCCCCATTAATCAATAAAAACGGCTCGCTGCCTAGCAGTGGCAATGCGTGAGCGATGCCGCCACCGGTTTCTAGGGGCTGCTCCTCTCGAGACCATTGAATGCTCACACCAAAGTCGCTGCCATCGCCAAAGTAATCTTCTATAAGCTCGGCTAACCAGCTGGTGTTAATGACAATATCGATAATGCCTGCCGCGGCTAGCCGCTCCAGATGGTATTGCAGCAAGGGCTTACCGCCTACCTCTAAAAGAGGTTTCGGGGTGGTCTCGGTAAGCGGACGCAGTCGACTGCCAAAGCCGGCCGCTAGAATCATCGCCTTCATGGGTTTTCACCTGCGGTTTGCCAGTCGCTGTACCATTCTTGGGACGCGAGCTGTGGCACTATGCGCTGTAAAAACCAGTCATAAAATGGCCGGCTTTCGGGATAGTTTTTAGCCGCTTCCAGGCTATAGCGAATCACTAGAGGCAGATCCTCTAAATAACCCCGCTTACCGTCTCGCAGGGCCAGGCGCGCAAAAATACCCATCACCTTGATATGCCGCTGCAGGCCCATTAGGTCAAACCATTTCAAAAACTGATCGTCCTCAATGTTGGCGCAGGCCTGAGCCTTGTAGGCCAGGGCTCTCTGACGCATCTGCTGGGCGGGCCAGCGTACATAACAATCTTTTAAAAGAGACACTAGATCGTAGGTGATCGGGCCATAGACCGCGTCTTGAAAATCAATCACCCCCAGTGTTTTGTCTGCCAGTATCATCAGGTTGCGTGAGTGATAGTCTCGATGTACTACCACCTGAGGCTGAGCCAATGCGCTATCGGCCAGCTGGTCAAACAGGCTATCCAATAAGGCTATGTCTTGTTTATCCAGGGTGATACCCAGCAGCTCACCGACAAACCACTGACTAAACAGTGCCATCTCGCCCTTGAGTAACTGGACGTCAAAACGAGGAAAAACCAAGGGGTCTGGGACAGTTTTTTGAATATCTATCAGCGTCTCTTGCGCCTGCTGGTAATAGCGATCGACGCTCTCTGGATTAAGCATTGGCTGAAGTAAATCATGGCCGAAATCTTCAAGTAAAAAGAATCCCTGAGCAAAATCCACGGCATGCACGTTGGGTGTGCGGATACCCTCTGCTTGGAGGGCCATGGCCACGGAAATATAGGCTGGGTTATTTTCTTTATTCGGTGGTGAGTCCACGGCAATTAAACTGGGCTGGGTGTTTAGCCGATAATAGCGACGAAAGCCTGCATCCCCAGCGAGAGCCTGCACTTTCAAGGGTCCCGATAAGTTTTTCTCGGATGGCAGAAAGGCCGTTATCCAGTCCAAAAAAATCTGTTGTTGTTGGTTTTCCACTCAGCGAATGCCTATTTAAATAGCCCAGGGGCAAAAAATAGCTATTCTAGCCTATTTGCTGCAATTGAGGTCTCTACTAAGCGCAGATATCAGGTAAAATGCCAGCAATATAAAATTCGCTTTGGACCTCAGATTTGACGCAAGCTACAACAATTCTGCGACACCCCCTACCCGCTCGTTCTGGTCGGCGCTTTTTGATTTCAGTGATTGCCACATTGGGTGCTGCTGTTTCTTTAACTCTGATGCCTTTAAGTGCCATAGCTGAAGAGAATACAGCGGCATTTTGGAACTGCAGTGCCGGCACAGAGGGCGAGTGGCTCTGTGTTGAGCAGGAACCCCAGAGTACAGATACAGCCAGAGGCAGTCGTCCTGCCCGCAGCCTGAACAACACAAGGCCGGCTGATCCAGAGGAGCCTCGAGTTGCCAGGGTACTGAATCTGGATTGGGTTGAAGCAGAAGATATGACGCCAGAACAGCAATTGTCTGTGGACCCATACTGCTGTGGCGCCTATCTGGAGCCTGAGCGAAATTACCCAGATGCCGATTTGGACCCAGATCAAGCCTCTCTGCGAGTGAATGCAAACAGCACTGAAGCCCTGCCGGGCAATATTGCGGTGCTAGAGGGTGATGTACAGATTTCTCAGGGTTATCGCCAGATACGCAGTGATACCGCCCGCATCAATCAAAATAATCGTCAGGTTACACTCGAGGGTAATGTTCGCTTTCGTGAGCCCGGGCTTTTGCTCTTGGGCAACAGCGCCGAAATCGATATCGATAGCAAGGAAGTTCAGATTGATGAGGCCACCTATGTGCTTCATGAAGCAACTGTGCGCGGCTCGGCAGAAAGCCTGTCGCGCAATAAAGATGGCATTATTGTTATTAACGATGCCTCGTATTCCAGCTGTGAACCCGGCGATGCAACCTGGCAGCTAATGACCAGTGAAATTAACATTGATCAAAGCACTGGGTTTGCCACGGTTAAGAATGCTCGTCTCGAAGTAAAAGATATCCCGGTTTTTTACTTCCCCTACCTTAAGTTTCCGGTTGATGATCGCCGCGCGTCCGGGCTGCTATTTCCAACCCTCAGTGCCGGCAACGAAAATGGCCTCGACATTACCCAGCCTGTGTATTGGAATATTGCCCCCAATTATGATGCAACAATTTCTCCCCGCTATATCGAGGAGCGTGGCTTTGGCATAGAGAGCGAATTTCGTCACCTTAGCCGCTGGTCGGAAACCGAATTAGTCGCCAACTTTTTAGGCAGCGACAAGGGCGGTGACAACGATGAAAAAATTGATGAGAATACAGGCCTGCATCCTTTTGAGGGTGAAGATCGCTATCTGTTAAGCCTGCAGCATCGCGGTGGTGCCGACCGCCCCTGGTCAACATTCTTAGATCTCAATGAAGTGAGCGATGTGGACTATTTTCGTGATCTCGGCAACTTTACAACAGACGAAAATACCAGCACTCATCTACAGCGTCGCGCCTCGGCTGGCTATAAAACTAAGCATTGGAATTACCTCATCGAGACTCAAGACTATCAGGTAATCACTGAAGGTCTGACAGATCAGTATTCTGTACTGCCCAGAATCTCTATCAATGGTTACTACCGCTTTGATAATAGCCTCGTGGTTGAGCTAAATAACCGTTACTCTATTTTTGATCGCGATGACCCTAGCTTCGCTACCGGCAGTCGCAGCAAATTAGACTACGGCATCACCTGGGATAAGCGCTGGAGCTGGGGCTACTTCAAACCCAAGGTCGGGTTTAACCATATTTCCTACTCCCTCGACGCCAATAACACTGAGTTGACCAACAGGGCTCCTTCGGTATCGGTGCCCATGGTTTCCGTGGACAGCAGTATTTTCCTCGAGCGAGACATTGACTGGCTGGCCAATCACAAGCAGACCTTTGAACCACGAATTTTTTATATCAAGACCAAATTCGAAGATCAATCGGCACTCCCGGATTTTGATACCAGAGAGTTCACCCCGTCTTACGGCCTTCTGTTTAGCGAAAATCGTTTTAATGGCGGCGACAGAATTTCCGATGAAGAGCGATTGACTGTCGCCTTTACCAGTCGATTTATTGATCAGGATTCAGGCCAGGAGCGGTTTAGAGTCAGTATTGCCCAGTCCCTCTACTACAGTGATCGGCTGGTTACCCTGCCGTCTAACCCTACCGAAAGCGAACTTGCAGAGCTGACCCGCAATCAGTCTCCCCTGGCGCTGGAACTCGCCGCCAGACTGGCTAAGAACTGGCGCTTTACCAGTGATCTTATCTATGACAACCATGATAATGATTTGGAAAAAAGCAGTGTCGGCGTGCGCTATAATGACCGGGAGAACCGGCTGTTTAACTTTACCTACAGATACACTCGCCGCGAACCGCGACTGTTCGACGGCATGGATGTGGATCAGGATATAGAGCAAGTTGATATGTCTGCGTTTGTCCCACTGGCCGGCAATTTCAATTTGGTTGGCCGCTGGAACCATGATTTTACTAACAAGCGGGAACTGGAACTGTTTGCTGGTTTCGAATACAACAGCTGTTGCTGGCGTGCGAGTTTAGTGGCGCGCCACTGGCTTGATCGCGAAGATCAATTTCTATTCCCTGAAGAGCAGTTGAAATCAAGAAATGGCATCTTCTTACAAATACAATTTAAAGGTCTGGCTGGCTCTGGCAGTCGGGTAGACACAATGCTTAACAATGGTATCTACGGTTATGAATCTCTGGAAAATTTCTAAAAGATCTGCATTTACAGGCGTTTGCGCGCTGCTTATATCGATGAGTGCCACGGCGCAAATCACCTTATTAGATAAGGTAATTGCTGTTGTCGATGATGATATTGTTCTGCAAAGTGAGCTCGATCAGCGGATGGTGACTATTTATACCCAGATCCAGCAGTCTGGCACCAAAGCCCCCCCGCAAGAAATCTTGCTACAGCAGGTTCTGGATCGGTTAATCTCAGAGCGTCTGCAGCTAAACATTGGTTACGGCGCTGGCATTCGCATTAGTGATGAAGAGCTCAACCAGGCCATGGCGCGTATTGCCGCAGGCAACAAAATCACCCTGGAAGAATATTTTGCCCAGGTCCATGCCCAGGGCAGCACCGTCGCAGTGGTTCGCGAACAGATTCGTAACGAAATGACCATTATGCGTGTGCAGCAGGGCAAGGTTATGCGCCGCATCCGTATCAGCGAACAGGAGCTGGATAACTTTCTTAACTCCGAAGAGGGCCGATTTTTAACCTCTCCAGACGTTAATGTGGGCCAGATTTTACTCTCAGTACCCACAGGCACCAGCCTAGAAGAAACCGACCTTATTCTTGCCCGCGCTCTCGACCTGCAAGCACAGGCAGTCGGCGGCACAGACTTTCGTGAACTGGCAATCGCCAATTCTGCAGATCAGTCTGCCCTTCAGGGCGGTGATCTCGGCTGGCGTAAAATGGCTCAGCTTCCCGGTGTGTTTATTGATGCCGTCGAAAAAATGGAAGTAGGCCAGATCTCAGATCCCATTCGCAGTGGCGCTGGCTATCACCTGCTTAAGCTCTATGAGCTTCGCGGTGGTGGAGAGCAGTTAATTGAACAGCATTTTGGACGGCATATTCTGGTTAAACCCAACCAAATTCGTGATGAGGCGACTACCCTAGAGCTACTCAACAGTCTTCGAGATCGTGCGTTGGCCGGTGAAGACTTTGCAGTGCTGGCAAAAGAATTTAGTGAAGATACGGGTTCTGCCCTGAATGGCGGCGAACTGGGTTGGTCCACTCCGGGAATGTTTGTTCCTGAGTTCGAGCAGACTATGGACAGTATCGCTATCGACGAGATTAGCGCGCCCTTTAGCTCACAGTTTGGCTGGCATATTCTTCAGGTCACTGACCGTCGCGACGAAGATTTCAGCACTAATATTTTACGCAACCGCGCACAGAATATGCTGCGCGAGCGCAAGTACGAAGAAGAGCTTCAGGTGTGGTTACAGGAAATTCGCGATGAAGCCTTTATTGAAATCAAAGGTTCTGATAACTCATGACATTAAGCCTGGCACTGACACCGGGGGAACCCTCTGGTGTCGGGCCTGATCTGTTAATTCAACTTATCCAACAGGCCCAGGATCACGAGCTTGTCGCCTACGCTGACCCAGACCTGCTTACCCAGCGCGCCGCACTACTTGGCCTGCCCCTTCGTTTAATTGAACCTCGCCAACAGCCACTAGCGGCGGGTGAGTTAGCAGTTGTGCCGGTTCCAATGGCCGTACCCGCTGAAGCTGGTCAGCTAGATCAACGCAATGCTCAGTATGTGCTGGACTGCCTCGATCAAGCTATCGATGCCTGCCAAACCAATCGCTGTCAGGCCATGGTCACAGGCCCAGTACAAAAATCTATTATTAATGATGCGGGTATCGCGTTCTCTGGGCACACTGAATACCTTGCCATGAAAACTCATACTGCCCAGGTCGTGATGATGCTGGCGACCCAGGAGTTACGGGTTGCCCTGGCAACGACTCACCTGCCTCTGCGGGAGGTGGCTGACGCGATTACTGCTGAGTTACTCAATGAGGTCATTGGTATCCTGTGCCTAGACCTAGAGCAAAAATTTGGAGTGAAAAATCCGGTTATTTTGGTCTGTGGGCTCAATCCCCACGCGGGTGAAGGTGGTCATTTAGGCCATGAGGAAATTGAAATTATTACACCTGTGCTTGAACAGTTCCGCCGCCGCGGCATTGACCTGATTGGTCCCTTGCCCGCAGACACCTTATTTACGGCAAAGCACCTAGATCGCGCTGATGCCGTCTTAGCCATGTATCACGATCAGGGTCTGCCGGTACTCAAGTATCAGGGCTTTGGTCGCGCCGCTAACATTACTCTTGGATTACCCATTATTCGCACCTCGGTAGATCACGGCACTGCGCTGGATCTGGCCGGAACAGGGACGGCGGATAGGGGTAGTCTGATCACTGCAATTGACGTTGCTAGTCAAATGGCCACTGCCAGCAATAAGAGTAACCTATGACGATTAAGCATCAGGCGCGCAAACGGTTTGGCCAAAACTTTTTGGTAGACCAACAGATTATTTCCCAGATCGTGTCTGCCGTTGGCCCCAAGCCAGATGACAACCTTATCGAAATCGGGCCTGGGATGGCGGCTATTACCGAGCATCTGGTAAAGCTCTGTCCGGGCATGTCGGTTCTTGAGCTGGATCGAGATCTGGTAGAGTTTCTCGGTGAGAAATTTAGTGATTATCCCGAGTTTAGTATTCACAGTGGCGATGCGCTTAAGACCGATTTTACTCAGTTCCATGAGGGCCGCGAACTCCGCCTAGTGGGCAACCTTCCTTACAATATTTCGACACCTCTATTGTTTCATCTGCTCGGGGTGCGCCATCTAATCAAAGATATGCACTTTATGTTGCAGCGCGAAGTGGTGGACCGCCTCAGTGCGGCCCCAGGTTCGAAAACCTATGGTCGCCTGTCGATCATGATCCAATACCATTGTCGGGTCATGCCCTTAATCCCAGTGCCACCAGAATCTTTTCGCCCCGCGCCCAAGGTTCAGTCCGCAGTGGTACGTTTAAAGCCACATAAAGTCATGCCCTGTGTTGCAGAGAATGAGGAGCTACTGAGCAAGGTAGTGGCCCAAAGTTTTCAAATGCGCCGCAAGACATTGCGTAACTGCCTGAAGCCCTTTGCTGAACATCTCGCGACCGCGGCGGAAGTGATTGATATGGGGCGACGCCCAGAGCAGTTATCTGTCAAAGATTTTGTCACTCTGAGTAATCACATTAATCAAAGCATGAATGCGAGCGAGACGGTAACTAAATGACTGTGGATAAGATTGAAGAACAGCAGCAGATCCAACCCCAATTAATAGCGGTTAGCGTGGTCACCGAATACGTGCAGCAGCAGTCTCAGCCCGAGCAAAATCGTTTTGCTTTTGCCTACCATATAACCATTGAAAATCAGGGTTCTGAGACCGCTAAGCTGTTGGGCCGTCACTGGATTATTATCGATGCTAACCAGGAGCGCAAAGAAGTAAAAGGTATGGGCGTTATCGGCGAGCAACCGACCCTTGAAGCCGGCGCCATATACCAATATACCAGTGGGGTTGTGCTTAAAACCCCTATAGGTACCATGGAGGGTAGCTATCAATTAGTCGACGAGAACGGTGATCCTTTTAATGCCCCTATCGAACCCTTTTTACTCTCCATGCCTAACGCCGTGCACTAGCGTTATATGACCAGCTATGCCGTGGGAGATATCCAAGGCTGTCTTGAGCCGCTATTAAAGCTACTTGAGACCGTCTCATTTGACCCGGCCTCTGATCAGCTGATCGCGGTCGGTGATCTTATTAATCGTGGCCCCCAATCTTTAGAGACATTACGTTTTTGCCATGGCCTTGGGGACAGCTTTAAAACCGTGCTCGGTAACCATGACCTGCACCTTCTCGCTGTTGCCCATGGGGTTAGATCCCCGACCTCAAAAGACACCCTAGATGAAATTCTGGCCGCCCCAGACAGAGAAGAACTGCTGGCTTGGCTGCAACAACAGCCTCTACTATTAAGTATTGATGACTATACGGTGGTCCACGCCGGCATTCCTCCGATCTGGGATTTGGGCCAGGCGCGAAGTCTTGCTGCAGAAGTTAATGAAGTATTGCGTTCAGATAGACGTGGCGAGTATTTCAATCATATGTACGGCAACCACCCACTGGTATGGTCTGAAGATCTGCAAGGCCCAGAACGCTGGCGTGTGATCACCAACTATCTGACGCGGATGCGCTTATGTACGCCTGATGGAATATTGGAACTCGAATCTAAAGATGCCGTTTCTGCGCCTGCGCCCTTCGCCCCCTGGTTTGAACATCAGGATAGAAATACCGCCCACAATAAGATTATATTTGGTCATTGGGCTGCCCTTGAGGGCCGTGACTGCGGCCATAATCTTTTTGCGTTGGATACAGGCTGCGTCTGGGGCGGTCCAATGCGACTGATGAATCTGGAAACTAAGGCCTACATTGAGCAACCATAACGTTTGGAAAGGGCTCTATTTTACTAAAGGAGTTTTGCAATGAATAAAACGAATCTAGGCGTCATCGGATTACTACTGTTTTTGTGCGCCGCTTGCTCTGAGCAAACAGCACCACTGTCCTCCGGTATTGACCAGCTGGGTATGAATCTGGAAGTACGTCCTCAGGACGACTTCTATGAATATGCCAATGGCGGCTGGCTTGCCACCACCGACATTCCAGCAGATGAGGTTGGCTGGGGCAGTTATATGACTTTGCGCAAGGAAAGCCTGGAGCAGTCTAAAGCCATAGTGTTGGATGTGGCCGCCAACCCGGGTAGTGATATCGCCAAGATAAAAATCGGCGACTATTACAATGCCTATATGGATGAAGCCGCCGTTGAAGGGCTTGGCTTCGCGCCCATCGCGGACGATTTGGCGGCCATTGCAGACTTACAAACCCATGATGATATTGCCGCCTACTTTGGTGCCAGCAATGCCATGGGTGTGGATGGACCCTTCAATCTCTATGTAGGCCAAGACGACAAAGACGCCACCCGCTATGTGATGTTTTTTGTTCAGTCTGGCTTGGGTCTGCCCGATCGGGATTATTACACTGACCGCTCAGCGCGCGGCCTTAAAATCATTGCTGCCTATCAAGACTATGTAGCCCTAGCCCTCTCCCTCAGCGGCCATACGGATGCTGAGTCTGCTGCCCAAAGTATTTATGCCCTTGAGGCCCAACTAGCGGCTGCGCAGTGGACGAAAGTTGAAAACCGCGACGCTAATAAAGCCTACAACAAGTACTCCAGTAAGGCGTTTAAAAGCCTACTTTCGAACCTCAATCTTGACCTTTATTTACAGGGTATTGGTGTAGGGGATATGGATGATGTCATTGTTAGCCAGCCAAGTTATATGCAGGCGGTTAACGATCTATTTGCACAGACACCAGTATCCGTTTGGCAGGATTATCTTCGCCTTCAGTTAGTGAATGGTTTTGCACCCTACCTGTCCTCTAATTTTGTAGATGCCCGCTTTGAGTTCTACGGCAAAACATTGTCGGGTCGCCAGGAGCAGCAGGCCCGTTGGCGCAGAGCGGTTGGCTCAATTAATGGCAACCTGGGAGAGATGCTAGGTCAGCTGTATGTGGAGAAACACTTCCCGCCGGAATCGAAAGCGCGCATGGTCGAAATGGTCGATTATCTGATTGAAGCCTACGCAGATTCCATCAAAAACCTCGACTGGATGACGGAAGCAACCAAACAGCAGTCTCTGGTAAAACTCTCTAAATTCACCCCAAAAATAGGCTACCCCGATAAGTGGAAAGACTACAGCGCTCTGGAAGTTGCACCAGATGATTTAGTGGGCAATATAAAGCGCGCCCGCACCTTTGGCCACAATCAAAACGTCGGTAAGCTGGGTAAGCCCATTAACCGAGACGAATGGTTTATGGCCCCCCAGCAGGTCAATGCCTACTACAACCCGGGGCTCAATGAAATTGTATTCCCTGCCGCCTACCTTCAGGCGCCAAACTTTTTGCCCCAGGCAGACAATGCCTATAACTACGGCACTATTGGTACGACCATTGGCCATGAAATAGGCCATGGCTTCGACGATCAGGGCAGTAAGTACGATGGCGATGGCAATCTAAGAAGTTGGTGGACAGAACAAGACAGAGCTAACTTTGAAGCCCGTACTAAGAGCCTGGTTAATCAGTTTAATAAATTTGAACCTCTGCCCGGTCTATTTATCAATGGTGAGTTAACACTCGGAGAGAATATTGGCGACCTAGGCGGCACAGCCATCGCCCTGAAGGCTTACCGAATGTCGCTGAGGGGCAAACCATCGCCTGTGATTGATGGGTTTACCGGCGATGAGCGTTTCTTTATTGGCAATGCCCAGTCTAGCCGACTCAAATGGCGCGATGAGATCATGGAGCTGATTGTTAAGACCGATCCCCACAGCCCTGACAAGTATCGTATTAATGGTGTGTTCTCTAATATGGCAGACTTTTATAAGGCGTATGGCGTAACCAAAGGCGATGCACTGTATCTACCAGAAGAGGAACGAGTGCAAATCTGGCAGTAGCCATCGTTACTCTACATCTAATTCAGACCTAGTACAGGTTTAGTCCAGACCCATAAATAACAGACACAAAAAAGCCGAGCTAGTAGCTCGGCTTTTTTAACGCTTTATAACGCTTATTCAGCAGCAACTTCTACAGCTTGCTCAGTCACATCAGCCATAACACGGCCAACTAACTCAACATACGCCATTGGTGCTTTGTCGCCTGTACGCATGCCACACTTTAGGATGCGAAGGTAACCACCTGGACGCTCCTGGTAACGAGGACCCAGATCGGTAAACAGCTTACCAACAGTTGCCTTGTTGCGCAGACGGTCAAAAGCCAGTCGACGATTAGCAACGCTGTCTTCTTTAGCCAGTGTGATCAATGGCTCTGCATAACGACGTAGCTCTTTAGCCTTGGGCAGAGTGGTTCTAATCAGCTCGTGCTCGACCAATGATGCTGTCATATTGCGGAACATGGCTCTTTTGTGAGAGCCCGACTTATTTAATTTGCGGCCGGCATAACGATGACGCATGATTCAATTCCTTAATTCGTTGCTTTCTCAGCAATGATATCTATAGATAAAAGCTAAGCTATTAAACTAGCTCGCGTTCACTTTTTAGGCTTGCTGGTGGCCAGTTCTCAAGACGCATCCCTAAAGACAGTCCACGGAACGCCAGTACATCTTTGATCTCAGTAAGTGATTTCTTACCCAGATTAGGTGTTTTCAGCAATTCAACTTCGGTGCGCTGGATCAGATCACCAATGTAATAAATACTTTCCGCTTTGAGGCAGTTAGCAGAGCGAACAGTTAGCTCAAGATCATCAACTGGACGCAACAAGATCGGATCGATCTCTTCTTCTTTTTCTTCTGGCTCAGCCGCTGTCTCACCCTGGAGGTCAACAAATACTGCCATCTGCTGTTGCAGAATAGTTGCTGCGCGACGAATCGCTTCTTCAGGATCGATAGTGCCATTGGTCTCAAGCTCAAGAACCAACTTATCGAGATCTGTACGATTCTCAACTCGGGCGCTCTCTACGCTGTAAGACACCTTAAAGATTGGGCTAAACGATGCATCAAACTGCAGACGCCCAATAGTGCTATTTTCTTCGTCATTACCACGCTGATCGGACGGCTGATAGCCACGACCGCGGACAATTCGCAGTTGCATGCTAATGCTAGTCTTCTCAGACAGGTGAGCAATAACATGATCTGGATTGACGATTTCCACATGGCTATCCACTTCGATATCACCAGCAGTAACAGGACCAGGACCCTTAGCATTCAAGGTGACTGTCGTCTCGTCACGCCCTTCCATCACTACCGCAACACCTTTCAGGTTGAGGAGGATTTCCATGACGTCTTCTTGAACGCCTTCGATAGCGCTATATTCGTGTTCTACACCGTCAATCTCAGCTTCAACAATGGCACAGCCAGTCATAGACGACAGCAGAATGCGACGCAGTGCGTTGCCTAATGTGTGTCCAAAACCACGCTCTAGGGGCTCTAAAACCACCTTGGCATGGGTTGAGTTGTAAGACGTTACGTCTATATTGCGCGGTGTAAGCATTTCAGTAGCAGAATTTTGCATAGTATTACCTGTAAGAGCTAGACAGCGATTACTTGGAGTACAGTTCGACGATCAGGTTTTCGTTGATCTCAGCGGGCAAATCAGAACGGTCTGGGTTACGTGTGAACGTGCCTTCCATTTTGTTGCTATCTACCTGCATCCATTCAACTTCGCCACGCTGTGACGCTAACTGCAACGCAGTTTGCACACGTAGCTGCTTCTTAGATTTTTCGCGCAGACCGACGGTATCGCCTTCCTGAACTCTAAACGAAGCAATATTGACCTTCTGGCCATTAACCAAAATAGAGTTATGTGCGACTAATTGACGTGACTCAGCGCGAGTAGCGCCAAAGCCCATACGGTAGACCACATTGTCGAGACGCTTCTCAAGAATGGTTAACAGGTTCTCACCCGTATTGCCTTTCTGACTTGCTGCGTCTCTGTAGTAGTTACGGAATTGCTTCTCCAATACACCGTACATACGACGTACTTTCTGCTTCTCGCGCAGCTGTACTCCGTAGTCTGACAGACGGCCGCGACGGGCACCGTGCTGGCCAGGTGCGCTTTCTGAGCGACACTTGGATTCTAATGGACGAACGCCACTCTTTAGGAAAAGATCTGTTCCCTCGCGGCGTGAAAGTTTACAAGTTGGTCCGAGATATCTAGCCATTTTCTTTCTCTCTTACACGCGACGTTTTTTGGGTGGACGGCAGCCGTTATGTGGAACCGGCGTCACATCCGTGATGTTTGTAATTTTGTAACCAGCATTGTTGAGTGCGCGAACTGCGGACTCACGACCGGGGCCAGGGCCTTTGACTTGTACGTCAAGGTTCTTTAAACCATAGTCTTTTGCTGCTTCACCGGCGCGCTCTGCAGCGACCTGTGCGGCGAACGGGGTACTCTTACGAGAGCCACGGAAGCCGGATCCACCTGATGTAGCCCAGGAAAGCGTATTTCCCTGACGATCAGTGATCGTAACAATAGTGTTGTTAAAAGAAGCATAGATGTGAGCGACACCATCTATTACCGTCTTCTTAACCTTTTTACGGGTCGTTTTAGCTGCTGCTTTTGCCATTAGGAATCCTAATTATCTTTTAATGGGACGACGTGGGCCTTTACGGGTCCGCGCATTCGTCTTAGTACGTTGTCCACGTACGGGCAAATTACGTCGATGACGCAGACCGCGATAGCAACCCAGATCCATCAAACGCTTAATGTTCATACTTGTCTCGCGGCGAAGGTCACCCTCAACTTCGTTTTGCCCTACGGCAGTACGGAGTTGGTCAAGTTGACCGTCGTCCAGTGCAGAAATTTTAGTGTCTTCTGCGATACCCGTTTCTGCACAGATCTTTCTGGCAGTCGGGCGACCAATTCCAAACACGTAAGTCAGTGAAATCACTGCGTGCTTGTTATCTGGGATGTTGACACCGGCAATACGGGCCATTCAAATTACTCCACTTATACTATAGGTTTAATCAGTATTTCCGTTCCCTTTAGCAGTCTTTACGACCTACTAAAAAGGCGCGGTAGAATACCGATAGATCTGTCAAAAATCAACCAGATTATCCTTGGCGCTGCTTATGACGAGGTTCGACACTACAAATAACACGAACCACACCCTTGCGGCGGACAACCTTACAATTACGACAAATCGGTTTAACCGATGCACGAACTTTCACAGCATCACCTCTTTATTTACGGCCAACATTTTTTAAGTTGGCCTTTTTCATTAGCGAATCATATTGCTGAGACATCAGATGTGACTGCACTTGAGCCATAAAATCCATCGTCACAACAACGGCAATCAACAGTGACGTGCCGCCCAGGTAGAACGGTACATTGAAGTACACATTCAAAAACTGAGGCATTAGACAGATCAACGTGATGTAAACACCACCAATCAAAGTCAAACGCGTAGTCACATTGTCAATGTATTTGGCAGTGTGCTCACCAGGACGAATCCCGGGTAAATACGCACCACCTTTTTTCAGGTTATCGGCCACTTCTTTCGGGTTGTACATCAACGCCGTGTAGAAGAAGCTGAAGAATATAATAAGGCTTGAGAACAGCAGTATATAAAGAGGCTGTCCTGGACCAATCAGTAACGCAATATCCTGCAAAAATGCGGGAGCGTTTACGCCCTGCCCAAACCATTGACTGATCGAGGTGGGGAACAACAGCAAGCTACTTGCGAAGATTGCCGGTATAACACCCGCCATATTAACTTTGAGCGGCAAGTGCGAAGTCTGTGCGTTGTAGGCCTGTCGACCTTGACGCTGAGCGTAGTTAACCGTTAAACGACGCTGGCCACGTTCAATAAACACAACGAAGTAAACAACAGCGACTGCGATTATCAATACTACTATTAAGGTCAGTGGATTTAGGTCGCCCTGACGAGCTGACTCTAATGCCTGACCGATGGCGCCCGGGATACCTGCAACGATACCAGCAAAGATCAACATCGAAATGCCATTGCCGATGCCGCGCTCAGTGATTTGCTCACCCAACCACATCAAAAATATTGCGCCCGCTACTAAGGAGGAGATAGCCACCATGTAGAACAGACTGTTTACTTCGTAGGCTAGGCCCTGTGAAGCAAAACCAACGGACATTGCAGTCCCTTGTATCAATGCCAGTAGCACTGTGCCGTAGCGCGTGTACTGGTTGATCTTACGACGACCGCTGTCGCCTTCTTTCTTTAACTGCTCTAATGCAGGCACTGTCGCAGACAGTAGCTGCATAATGATCGATGCCGATATATAAGGCATAACACCAAGAGCCAAAATACTCATTCTCTCTAGTGCACCACCAGAGAACATGTTGAACAGACCCAAGAACGTACCCTGATTCTGGGTAAACAGGTCAGCCAAACGATCAGGGTCAAACCCTGGAACCGGTATATGGGTACCAATGCGATAGATAATAATCGCGGCAAACAAAAAGCGAAGACGAGCCCAAAGCTCGCCCAATCCTTTTGAATTGCCCGTAGGCATAGTACCTGGCTTAGCCATTAAACTGTCTCTTCAACCTTGCCGCCAGCGGCAACAATAGCAGCTGCAGCGCCTTTAGAAGCTGTTACGCCCTGAAGAGTAACCGCTTTGGTTACCTCACCAGAGGCAAATACCTTGGCACGCAGGATGTTTGAGTTAATCAAACCAGCTGCTCGCAATGTATCAACAGAGATAATTTCGCCTTCAACGAGAGCAAGCTCAGAAAGTCGAATTTCAGCAGTCACCATCGCTAGACGTGAGCTGAAACCAAACTTTGGCAAACGCTTCTGCAAAGGCATCTGACCGCCTTCAAAGCCCGGACGAATACTACCGCCAGAACGCGCTTTTTGACCTTTGTGGCCACGGCCACCAGTCTTGCCAATACCACTGCCGATACCACGACCGCAGCGCTTGCCTTCTTTAATTCTACCCGGTGCAGGGCTAAGAGTATTCAGACGCATCTTAAGCTTCCTCAATCAGCAACATATAGTGAACTTTATTGATCATGCCGCGAACTGATGGAGTATCTTCTACTTCAACGCTGTGGCCGATACGACGTAAACCTAAACCTGTAAGGCAGGCTTTATGGTTTTTTAACCGTCCAATTGAACTCTTGGTCTGAGTTACTTTTACTTTTTTCAATTTAGCTTTTGCCATGATCCGTTTCCAATAACTGACGCGCTGTTAAGCCGTCACTTAGTTGAGAATTTCTTCTACTGATTTACCGCGCTTAGCTGCAACGTCATCCGGAGACGACATAGCTTCTAACGCTTTAAAGGTAGCGCGAACTACATTTACTGGGTTGGTCGAGCCGTAGCACTTAGCCAGTACATTCTGTACACCGGCCAATTCCAACACAGAGCGCATTGCGCCACCGGCAATAACACCCGTACCTTCTGAAGCTGGCTGCATGTAAATCTTAGATGCAGCGTGAATGCCTTTAGTCGGATACTGAATAGTTGTGCCATCGAGAGCAACGTCAATCATATTGCGACGCGCTGCTTCCATTGCTTTCTGGATAGCCTGGGGAACTTCGCGCGCTTTACCGCGACCAAAACCCACTTTACCGTTGCCATCACCAACTACAGTCAGTGCAGTAAAAGCGAAGATGCGTCCACCTTTAACCGTCTTTGCAACACGGTTAACCTGAACCAGCTTCTCCATCATTCCTTCAGCTGCAGAATCTTTCTGATCTGTAAGAGCCATAAATAATACCTATTAAAATTCGAGGCCGGCTTCACGCGCGGCGTCTGCCAGTGCTTTTACACGGCCGTGATATTTAAAACCGCTACGATCAAACGCTACGGAGGTAACACCAGCAGCTACTGCTCGCTCAGCTACTAATTTTCCAACCGCGGTAGCAGCATCGATGTTGCCAGTGCTGCCAGTTCGTAAATCTTTTTCTAAAGTTGACGCAGTTGCTAGAACACGGTCACCTTCAGCTGCAATTACCTGCGCATAGATGTGGCGCGGGGTGCGGTTGATACACAGACGTGTAACACCTTGCTCGCGGATCTTCATGCGTACGCGCTTTGCTCGGCGCTGACGTGAAACTTTTTTATCGCTCATGTTTTTACCCTATTACTTCTTCTTAGCTTCTTTGCGTCTTACGTACTCACCAGCAATTCGAACGCCCTTACCCTTGTAAGGCTCTGGTGGACGGTAGGCGCGAATTTCTGCCGCGGCCTGACCCAGTTTCTGCTTGTCAGAAGATTTCAATAAAACTTCAGTTTGGCTTGGGGTTTCAGCTGATACACCTTCTGGTAATTCGTAGACCACCGGGTGAGAGAAGCCGAGAGTCAAATTAATCTTTGATCCCTGAACCTGCGCTCTGTAACCAACTCCAACCAACTCAAGCTTTGTTTCAAAACCTGTAGAGACACCAGTTACCATATTGTTAACTAATGCTCTGGTAGTTCCTGACATTGCACGTGAAAATGTGTCACCAGTTCGAGCAGCAAACGTAAGAACATTGTCTTCATGCTTGATCTCGACCTGGGCATTGATTGGCATCGCCAGGGTACCCTTTGCGCCCTTGATAGAAATCTCGCTGCCGCCAAGTGTTACTTCAACACCTTTTGGCAATTCTACTGGACTATTTGCAACTCTAGACATTTGTAATTCCTATCAGAATACGGTGCAAAGCACTTCGCCACCGATACCGGCAGCTCGAGCAGCACGATCAGTCATCACACCACGACTGGTGGAGACAATCGCAACACCAAGACCACTGCGTACCTTAGGTAGGTCATTGCTGCCTACATAAAGACGCAAGCTTGGCTTGCTTATACGTGTAATTTCTTCAATAACTGGCTTGCCTTCAAAGTACTTAAGCTCAACAGTTAAATTAGACTTTACTTCATCACTGACGCTAAAGCCGCCAATGTAACCTTCATCTTTCAAAACCTGGGCAAGTGACGCCTTCAGCTTGGATGCAGGCATAGTAACTTCTGGATGACTACGATGATGCGCATTACGAATGCGGGTCAACATATCTGCTATTGGATCTTGCATGCTCATGGTGTTTGGCTCCTTAACTTACCAACTGGCTTTAACCAGCCCCGGAACTTCACCACGCATTGCTGCTTCGCGTAGTTTGTTTCGGCACAGGCCAAACTTACTGTAAACACCATGTGGGCGACCCGTTATCGCACAGCGATTACGCTGACGTACTGGGCTCGCATCACGCGGCAATTTCTGTAGCTTCTGCTGAGCATCCCAACGATCTTCGTCGCTCGCTTCAACATTGCTGATAATTGCTTTGAGTTCTGCACGCTTAACGGCGAACTTTGCAACTGTTTTGGTGCGCTTATGTTCACGCTCTACCATTGATACTTTTGCCATTTACTTACTACCTCAACTTTTCAGCGGGAAGTTAAAGGCGCGAAGTAAAGCTCGGCCTTCATCATCGTTACGTGCGGTGGTGGTAATTGTAATATCCATACCACGCAACTTATCAATTTTTTCGTAATCAATCTCTGGGAAGATAATCTGCTCAGTGATACCCATTGAGAAGTTACCGCGCCCATCGAACTGCTTGGCGCTAATACCACGGAAATCGCGAATACGTGGGATAGCAACACCAACCAAACGCTCTAGGAATTCATACATGCGATCTGCACGTAAGGTTACCTTGGTACCAATCGGCCAACCCTGACGAACCTTGAAACCGGCGATAGATTTGCGAGCGTTGTTGATGACAGGCTTTTGGCCTGAGATCAATGTCAGATCCGCAACAGCGTTCTCCAGCGACTTCTTATCGCCGATCGCTTCACCAACACCCATGTTTAGGGTGATTTTGGTAATGCGAGGAACTTCCATCACATTAGCTAGACCAAGCTCTTCTTTCAGCTTTAGCGCTAACTCGTTTTTATATACTTCTTTCAGCCTTGCCATTGGGGTTACCTATTTCTTAAGCGTCTACGGCTTCGCCGTTAGATTTGAAGATACGAATCTTCTTATTATCTTCCTGAACCTTAAAGCCTACACGATCCGCTTTATTGGTTGCGCTATTAAAGATAGCGACATTGGAAACCTGTATTGGTGCTTCTTTTTCTATAATCCCGCCAGGAATACCTGCCTGAGGATTAGGCTTCTGATGCTTTTTAATCATCTGAATACCTGCGACCAACAAACGATTCTTTTCCAGTACTTTAAGTACCTTGCCTCGCTTGCCCTTGTCTTTACCGGCGATAACGACTACTTCGTCATCCCGTTTAATTTTTAGCATTGCCATCTCTAATTCCTCGCTTACAGCACTTCAGGTGCTAGGGAGATAATTCTCATAAAACGCTCAGTGCGCAGCTCACGAGTTACCGGCCCAAAAATACGTGTTCCAATTGGCGCCAAGTTAGCATTCAACAGTACTGCCGCGTTGTCATCAAACTTGATCAAGCTGCCGTCTGGACGACGCAAACCTTTTCTGGTGCGAACAACTACAGCTGTCATCACCTGGCCTTTCTTCACTTTGCCGCGGGGAATGGCTTCTTTAACGGTAACTTTAATCATGTCACCAACCCGAGCATAGCGACGGTGAGATCCGCCCAACACTTTGATACACATCACGCGACGTGCACCGCTGTTGTCTGCTACATCAAGATAACTTTCTGTTTGAATCATTTTCTACTCCGAACCTTTTACTAAATGCAGAACTACTCTGCAGTAGCGCGCTCGTCAATATTGACCAGTTTCCATGACTTGTCTTTAGAGACAGGCCGGCACTCTGCGATCGTTACTAGATCACCTGTATTCGCATCATTAGTTTCATCATGCGCTTTAATCTTCGACGACTTAGTCAAGATCTTCCCGTAAACCGGGTGCTTAACGCGACGCTCAACCAAGACCGTAATTGTCTTGTTCATTTTGTCACTGACAATACGACCCGTCAGTGTCCTTGAGCTCGTTTGTAATTCAGTCATAGTTATTCCCCTGCCTTCGAGTTTATTGCAGTTTTGATACGCGCAATATTGCGGCGTGTCTGCATAACCAAGTGGCTTTCGTTTAACTGGCCAGTCGACAGCTGCATACGCAACTTAAACTGCTGCTTGAGCTCTTCGCCCAACGCGGACTTTAATTCGTCAACTGACTTTTCACGCAATTCGTTTGATTTCATCTTCACATCACCGTGCGTCTAACAAAGGTAGTTGCAATCGGCAATTTGGCCGCTGCGAGAGCAAAAGCTTCGCGGGCCAGCTCTTCGCTAACACCTTCCATTTCGTAGAGGACTCTGCCTGGCTGGATCAAACAAACCCAGTACTCAACATTACCCTTACCTTTACCCATTCGAACTTCAAGCGGCTTATTAGTGATCGGCTTATCTGGGAACACTCGAATCCAAATCTTACCACCACGCTTGACGTGTCTAGTCATCGCACGACGAGCTGCTTCTATCTGCCTTGCGGTCAGACGGCCACGGCCAGACGCTTTGAGACCAAACTCACCAAAGCTAACCTTGCTACCGCGGTCTGCAAGGCCACGGTTACGGCCTTTGTGCATCTTGCGGAATTTTGTACGTTTTGGTTGCAGCATTTCGCTTTACCCTAATTCTTATTTCTGTCTTTTTTGGCGGGCGCTTTAACAGCTTCCTCACCACCCAGAACTTCACCTTTGAAGATCCAGACCTTCACACCGATAATTCCATACGTGGTATTAGCTTCGGCAGTTGAATAGTCAATATCAGCTCTCAGTGTGTGCAGCGGTACACGGCCTTCTCTGTACCATTCAGATCTTGCGATCTCTGCGCCACCCAAGCGTCCACCAACCTGGATCTTGATTCCTAATGCGCCACTGCGCATTGCATTCTGTACCGCACGCTTAGTAGCACGACGGAACATAACGCGACGTTCCAACTGCTGCGCGACGTTCTGCGCTGTCAGTGAAGCATCAAGATCTGGCTTGCGGATCTCTTCAATGTTTATGTTGACTGAACAGTTCATCTTTTTAGAGATTTCCTGTCGCAGTCTTTCAACATCCTCACCCTTCTTACCGATAACGATACCCGGGCGGGCTGTATGAATTGTAATTCGCGCACTATCAGACGGGCGCTCTATGTCTACACGGCTCACTGACGCGTGGTCGAGTTTCTTTTTAATAAACTCTCGTACGGTCAAATCTTGAATCAGCTTCTCTGCGTAGTCTTTACCATCTGCATACCAGGTAGAACTATGCTTCTTAACGATTCCTAGACGGATACCGGTTGGATGTACTTTTTGACCCATTGAATGGTCTCCCGAACCTAAATTCTACTTTTCAGCGACTTTTACAGTGATGTGACAGCTGCGCTTAAATATTCGATCTGCACGGCCCTTTGCTCTCGGCTTGATACGCTTCATTGTCATGCCTTCATCAACAAAGATCGTTGATACTCTGAGCTCATCTACATCTGCACCATCATTATGCTCGGCGTTGGCAATTGCCGACTCGAGCACCTTCTTAATTATGTCCGCGCCTTTCTTGTTGCTGAACTGCAAAATATCTAATGCACTTTCAACTGACTTTCCGCGAATCTGATCGGCTACCAAGCGCGCTTTCTGCGCTGCTAATTTGGCACCTCTTAACTTTGCTTGTACTTCCACAATCTACTACCTCGTAGTCAACGCCGCGCTTAGCGCTTGGCTTTTTTATCCGCAACGTGCCCTTTATAGGTACGTGTTGGAGAAAATTCACCCAGCTTGTGACCAACCATTTCTTCGTTGATCAAAACAGGAACATGTTGACGACCATTGTGTATTGCGATCGTAAGACCAACCATATCTGGCAGGATCATTGAGCGACGAGACCAAGTCTTAATTGGTCGACGTTCGTTGTTCGCGACTGCAACCTCAATCTTCTTAGCAAGATGCAGGTCGACGAATGGTCCTTTTTTTAGAGAGCGTGGCACGTTTGCTTTCCTTTTATATTCAATTAGTTAGTCGACGCTTACTTGCGGCGACGAACAATGTATTTGTCAGTGCGCTTGTTCTTGCGCGTCTTGTAGCCTTTAGTTGGCATACCCCAAGGTGAAACTGGATGACGACCACCTGAGGTACGTCCTTCACCACCACCATGTGGGTGATCTACCGGGTTCATCGCCACACCGCGAACGGTAGGTCGAATACCACGCCAGCGCGACGCACCAGCCTTACCCAATGAGCGCAGGCTATGCTCACTGTTACAAACTTCACCAAGAGTCGCTCGGCAATTAACTGCTATTTTGCGCATCTCACCACTGCGAAGACGCAATGTGGCGTAGCCGCCTTCACGGGCAACTAACTGAACTGAAGCTGCAGCACTACGAGCAATCTGCGCTCCTTTACCTGGCTTCATTTCTACACAATGGATAACCGAACCGACCGGGATCTTACTTAACGGCAAGCTGTTACCAATTTTGATCGGAGCGTCTTCGCCAGAAACTAATGTATCACCAGCTGAAACACCCTTGGGCGCAATAATGTAACGACGCTCACCATCCGCAAAACAAAGCAGGGCAATGTGTGCAGTGCGATTAGGATCGTACTCCAAACGCTCTACTGTTGCCGGAATACCATCTTTATTACGCTTGAAATCTATAATTCTGTAATGCTGCTTGTGACCACCACCAATGTGACGCACGGTAATGCGACCACTGCTGTTACGACCACCAGATCTTTTCTTTGGCGCTAGAAGCGGCCCATAAGGCGCTCCTTTATGCAGGTCAGGAGTAATAACACTGACAACAAAGCGACGGCCTGGGGAGGTTGGTTTTCTTTTAATAACTGCCATGACTAACCCCTTACTCCGCTACTGAAAAGTCAATATCTTGACCTTCCGCCAAACGTACATAGGCTTTCTTCCAATCGCTACGTTGACCCATTCCGGTCTTGGTGCGACGCGTCTTGCCCTTGACATTTACTAACCGAACTCCGTCAACCTTAACTTCAAATAGCTGCTCTACCGCTTTTTTGACTTCAAGTTTGTTGGCGTTGTTAGCAATCTTAAATACAACCTGAGTTGCTGCACCCTGCGACATTGCTGATTTCTCAGTAATGTGCGGCCCTAGCAACACTTTGAAGATTCGCTCTTGATTCATACCAGAAGCTCCTCAAGTTTTTTAAGCGCGGCAACAGTCACCAGCACCTTATCGAAATTAATCAAGCTAACCGGATCCACTGCAGCCGCGTCACGTACGTCAACCTTGTGCAGGTTGCGCGATGCCAGATACAGATTGTGGCTAACTTCTTCTGTGACAATCAATGCTTCCTGGAGACCGAACTCACCCAGCTTGGAAATGAGCGCTTTGGTCTTAGGTGCATCCAAGTCAAATTCTTGAACCACGATCAGACGATCCTGGCGAGCCAGCTCTGAAACAATAGAACGCATCGCTGAACGATACATCTTACGGTTTAGCTTCTGACTATGATCCTGTGGCTGGGCTGCGAATGTAACGCCGCCCCCGCGCCAGATTGGGCTGCGGATAGTACCAGCACGTGCACGACCTGTACCTTTCTGAGCGTGCGGCTTACGGCCACCACCAGAAACAGCTGAGCGGTTCTTCTGAGCGCGAGTACCCTGACGGGCGCCTGCCAAGAAGGCTACTACAGTCTGGTGAACCAGATCCTGATTAAATTCATTTCCAAAAGCAGCTTCTGAAACTTCAATAGTTCCGTTATTACCCTTGGGTGTCGCAATCGCAAGTTCCATGGACACTCCCCTTAACCCTTCACTGCCGGACGAACGATAATATTGCCACCAGGTGCGCCAGGTACGGCACCCTTAATAAGCAATAAGTTACGTTCCGCATCGACGCGTATAACTTGTAAATTCTGTGTAGTAACCTGCTCTGCACCCATATGGCCAGCCATCTTCTTGCCTTTAAATACACGGCCAGGAGTTTGGTTTTGACCAATCGAGCCAGGAGCTCTGTGGGAGATCGAGTTACCGTGAGTGGCGTCCTGCATAGCGAAGTTCCAACGCTTAACGCCGCCCTGAAAACCTTTACCTTTGGAAGTGCCCGTTACATCAACCATCTGGCCTTCTTCAAAGCGCCCTACAGTTAGCGTACTGCCAACTTCAAATGCTTCTTCGGAACCTTCTGAACGGAATTCCCAACTGCCACGACCTGCTTCAACGCCTGCTTTGGCGAAATGCCCTGCTTGGGGCTTAGCTACTCGGGATGCTTTACGTGATCCGGCAGTTACCTGAATAGCTGAATAGCCATCGGTCTCTACGGATTTAATCTGAGTTATGCGATTAGGAGACGCTTCTATCACTGTTACAGGGATAGACACACCGTCTTCGGTAAACACACGAGTCATACCGCATTTGCGGCCGACAATACCTATTCTCATTTTATAACCTCTTCAGTGTACGGGGCTCTTACCCGCTACGGCTGTCTATTTCAAGACATTACACATCGGTACTTGCCCAGCAGTTATCTGCTAGACCGCTACATTCGTTTTCAGCTTAAGCTGATTTGGACTTCAACGCCTGCAGCAAGATTCAATTTCATAAGCGCATCAACAGTTTTTTCTGTTGGCTCGACAATGTCGATTAAACGCTTGTGCGTGCGAATTTCGTACTGATCGCGCGCATCTTTGTTTACGTGAGGAGAAACCAAAATGGTGAATCTCTCTTTACGTGTTGGCAACGGTATGGGGCCGCGAATTTGCGCGCCTGTACGTCTTGCAGTCTCAACAATCTCTTGTGTCGAGGTATCGATCAGCTTGTGATCGAAGGCTTTAAGACGAATCCTAATGCTTTGGTTTTGCATGGAAGCGAAACTCCGCTATCTCTACTTTAAATTCACGGCTACAGCAATTTTACACTGCTTTCCGTCCCGAAAAACGAGCGCGAATTCTAGAGCCGCACCCCGAGACTGTCAAGTGAATTAACACCTGCAACCAAATTATTTAACCTACTTGAACCAAATACTCTAAAACAATGGTCCCAAGACTAAAAAGGGACTCATTGAGCCCCTTTTATTACTACTTTCTATTACTCGATAATCTTAGCTACAACACCAGCGCCAACAGTACGGCCGCCTTCACGAATTGCAAAACGAAGACCTTCTTCCATCGCAATCGGGTGAATCAACGTTACTTCCATCTGCACGTTGTCG
>Ga0209194_1000045_pt1 | contig 122395 bp, 118 predicted proteins | sample COGITO_mtgs_1004_FD_184787 | JGI IMG/M metagenome (GOLD analysis project Ga0209194, IMG submission 184787) | Pelagic marine microbial communities from North Sea - COGITO_mtgs_100413 (SPAdes) (version 2) | ecosystem: Environmental > Aquatic > Marine > Epipelagic ... | reverse complement strand
CCTATGACGGAACCGGTAAAGCAGGAGGGATTAATCTTTTTAAAAATGGCGAAAAATTTGAGTTTGAAACACACCTAAATAATTTATCAAAATCCATAAAACCTGTCTCTGCAAGTGGGATAAATATCGAAGAACGTCCCGTTTTAATTGGTAAAACATACGAAGGTTCCACAGGTGATAATGGCTTATTTATGGGAAAAATGGACGATTTGAAAATCTTTAATAAGTCTATTTCAAATCTAGAAGTAAAAATACTATTTGATCAATATTCAGGGAAAACAACTCCTGTAGATGAAACCTTAGCAAAAAACCATTGGATCCAAAATCATCCCAAATATAGCGCTGTTCAAAAAAATCTTAAAGAAAATCTAAACGCCTGGAGAGAAGAAATAGAGCCCGTTTTAGAAGTCATGGTGATGGAAGAATTGGACCAAGCAAGAACTACCTATCTGTATAGCCGAGGAAACTACAACGAGCCTAGCTTAAAAGTAGCATCGCTGACTCCTGAAGTTCTTCCCGCTATGGACCCAGACCTTCCTAAAAATAGACTTGGATTAGCGCAATGGCTCTTTCAAAAAAATAATCCATTGACAGCACGGGTTGCTGTAAATAGGTACTGGCAAATGCTTTTTGGAAACGGACTCGTTTCAACGCCTACGGATTTTGGGGTTCAAGGGGCGCTCCCTTCCCATCCCGAATTACTGGACTGGCTTGCCGTTGATTTTATGGAAAATAATTGGGATATAAGAAGACTTGTCAAACAGTTAGTCCTTTCTGAAACCTACAAGCAAAAAGCCCTTTTTGATGATAAAAAAAATAATATTGATCCCAACAACATTTTACTAGCCAGAGGAAATACCCGTCGCTTACCCGCAGAAATGATCCGAAATAATGCCCTAGCTGTGAGCGGGTTATTGTCAGAAAAAATAGGTGGTCCTAGTGTAAAACCGTACCAGCCTAAAGGGTTGTGGAAAGAAAAAAATACCTTTTCAATTCGCCTATTAGAATACGAAGAATCCGAAGGTGAAGACCTCTACCGAAGAGGGATTTATACTTTCATCAAAAGAGGGTCACCTCCGCCTTCACTGGTTACTTTTGATGCTACAGCAAGGGAAATATGTACTATAAAAAGAGAGAATACTTCTTCTCCCTTACAATCATTAATATTACTAAATGATGTTCAGTTTTTTGAAGCCTCTCGTGTTTTTGCAGAACGTATTTTTTCGGAGTCTAAAGGAGATATCAAAGACCAAATTAAACACGGATTTAGGTTGGCAACTTCAAGATTTCCAAAAGAAAGTGAAGTAATCTTATTGAACGAACTCTATCAAAATCAATTAGGATTCTATAGAAAAAATAGAGCTGAAGCCTATAAAGTTTTGAACATTGGAAAGTCAAAATATAACGGTTTGGCTCGAGCAGATAAAGTTGCTGCTATGACAATAGTCGCAAACACATTATTAAATTTAAACGAATCCTATTATAAGTATTAATCCATGAATTGCAATCACGACCACGACAATTCTGACTATTCCAGAAGAGATTTTTTAACCAAAACTACTTTGGGATTAGGCGGTTTGAGTTTGGCTAGCATGCTAAATTCCGAAAACTTGTATGCCTCATATAGGATACATAATTCCAATGCATTAGACCTAAGATTGCCTCACCATGTTCCCAAGGTGAAGCGTGTAATATATCTGTTTCAAAGTGGAGCCCCTTCACAACTCGATTTATTTGATTATAAACCCACGCTAAACAAAATGCAAGGGCAAGAACTTCCACCGAGTGTTTTTGGGGAGCAACGCTTAACGGGTATGACTGCAGGACAAAATTCATTTCCACTAGCAGGAAGCCTTTTTAACTTTAATCAACATGGAAACAGTGGTGCTTGGGTCAGCGATCTAATGCCTCATGTTAGTAAAATTTCAGATGAATTATGCTTCATCAAATCAATGCATACTGACGCTATTAATCATGACCCTGCTGTGAGTTTAATCCAAACAGGCTCTCAACTCCCAGGAAGACCTTCGATGGGTTCCTGGTTGAGTTATGGCCTTGGTAGTGATAACAAAAACCTCCCTGGTTTTGTCGTTTTAATTACGAAGGATAAGTATGGTCAGCCGCTGTATTCCCGTTCGTGGGGAAATGGCTTTCTTCCTTCTCAGCATCAAGGGGTACAGTTTCGTTCAGGAAAAAATCCTGTTCTCTATCTTGACAATCCTCCGGGTGTAACCAAACAATTGAGAGAAGAACAACTCGATTATTTGTCTAAAATGCAAAAAGACAAACATGGCGATATAGGTGATCCTGAAATATTGTCTCGTATAAGCCAATATGAAATGGCCTTTAGAATGCAAACTTCAGTGCCAGAGGTGATGGATTTATCCAAAGAACCCGAATCCATCTATGAAATGTATGGTGAGGACAGTAGAACTCCAGGAACTTTTGCTGCCAATTGCCTATTAGCAAGACGCCTAATAGAGAAAGATGTAAAGTTTGTACAATTATATCATCAAGGATGGGATCACCATGGGGATTTACCCAAACTAATCAAAACCCAATGTAAAGAAACAGACCAGCCTACAGCTGCTTTAATTAAAGATCTCAAGCAAAGAGGCTTGTTAGAAGATACCTTAGTTATCTGGGGGGGTGAATTTGGAAGGACCAACTACTCTCAAGGTCAGTTGACCGAGACCAATTATGCCAGAGACCACCACCCTGGTTGTTTTACCATTTTTATGGCGGGTGCCGGAATCAAAAAAGGAATTACTTATGGAGTTACAGATGAATTTGGATATAATATAATTGAAAACCCTGTTCATGTTCACGACTTTCAAGCCACATTAATGCACCTTATGGGAATTGATCATGAGAAATTTACTTTTAAATTTCAAGGTCGAAGGTTTCGTCTTACCGATGTTCACGGCAAAGTAGTAAAAGACATCTTAGCATAGCTATTTATATAGATACCAAAAAAATAACAAAAGACTATAAAAACTAAACGTATAATCCCATGAAAAAAAGCAGAAGAAATTTTATCAAAAAAGCAGGAGTTGCTGCTGGAATAACCCTAACCCCTTTTGAAAATATTTTTGCAATTACCAATCCTGCAATTGAAGAAAACCCAATAGTAGGCCATGGTGATTATACCTATCGAGTTGATAAAAAATGGGGAATACAAGATCCTTCACAATTCCCTGTGAATGATTGTCATGAAATGGTAATGGACAAGAATAAAAGAATTTTGATGACGACTACTCATCCCAAAAACAATATTTTAATCTATAATAGATCAGGGAAAATATTAGATGCTTGGGGAACAGAATATCCTGGTGCACACGGGTTAACCATTGCTGAAGAAGGTTCAGAAGAATTTTTATTTATCACTGATCCCGATTCGCATAAAGTTTGTAAAACAACTCTTAAGGGTGAAAAGCTATTGGAATTTTCAATGCCAAAAGAGGTGGAAGCCTATACCACAGCAGATCAATTTAAACCTACAGAAACAGCTATTGCTCCTAACGGAGATATTTATATTGCAGACGGCTATGGTTTAGATTACATTATTCAATATGATGCAAAAGGAAACTACATCCGCCATTTTGGTGGGAAAGGGACGGAAGATTATCATTTCGATTGTTGCCATGGAATCACTTTAGATACTCGCGGAGGAAAAGAGCCCACACTTTTGATTACCTCACGTTCTGCTAATAGTTTTAAACGATTTACTTTAGACGGAAATCATATTGAAACGATTCATCTTCCAGGATGTTATGTATGTAGGCCTGTCTTAAAAAATGGAATGCTTTATTTTGCGGTAATAGTCACAAAAGACTGGGGATCGTATGATGGAATGCTCGCCGTTCTAAATGAAAAAAATAAAGTGGTATCATTACCTGGTGGAAGTATTCCAAATTATGTTAATGGTGCATTCAAATCGCCAAGCTATGACCAAAAAACATTTTTTAATCCCCATGATGTCTGTATTGATGATGATGAAAATATTTATGTCCCCCAATGGAATTCAGGAAAGACATATCCACTTAAACTAACAAGAGTATAATGATCGCATTGGACATAACTACATTTTTTGGTAGATTACATCCTCTTTTGGTGCACTTGCCCATAGGGTTTATTATACTTGCGCTTATCTTTGAGTTAAAGTGGTTTAGAGATAAAGGGTCCCGTTTTAATTTTCTTTCAATCACCTGGTTACTGGCCTTTATAAGCTCCTTTTTTTCTGCTTCTATAGGATGGTTATTAGCGAGAAACGGGCATTATATAGAATCCGAATTAACACTGCATCAATACACCGGAATTTTACTTGTACTTTTTAGTTGTGTAGGTTGGATTTTGAGAATAAAAAATATGAATTTACCCTCTTTATTCAGCCGTATAAATAATTTCATTGTTCTCATTTTACTTATTTTAGTGGGGCACTTTGGTGGGAGCCTTACCCATGGTCCCAATTATTTAATTGAGTATGCCCCTGATTTTATTAAATCAAAATTTGATAAGCAAAAGCAGTATAAAACATTTGATGCGCTACCACTAGATTCTGTTTTTGTTTTTAATGATTTGATACAACCCTTATTGACGGAAAAATGTATGGGGTGTCACAATACTGAAACCTCCTATGGTAGCTTAAACATGACTTCAATAGAAGGTTTAAAAAAAGGAGGCGGAAGCGGAGCTGCCATTGTAGGAAAGAACTTGAATAAGAGCTTACTTTATAAAAGGCTAACTTTTTCTCAAGAAAATGAAAAATTTATGCCGCCAACAGGGGTCCCTTTTTCTTATCATGAAATCCAATTATTACAATGGTGGATTATGGAGGGTGCAAACTATTCTAAAACACTAAGCCAACATACCATAACACCAGAAATACAATCTCTTTTATTAAAAAATTACAGCTTAGACACCCGTGACAAACCTTGGGTTGAAAAAGTGACGTTAGCACCATTAGAGGATTCTGTTTTTTCAGCATTAGAAAATGCAAATTTCAGCTGGAGAACACTTTCACAAGATAATCCATTATTGGATATTCGATTTCAAGGAGATAAAGTTACCAATGAGGCACTCAAAGTTTTGGTGAGGTGTGCTCCGTATATCACTTGGCTAAATCTAGGAGATAGTAAACTTGAGGGGGCTCAAATAGAAATTATGGGGAAAATGGAAAATTTAACCCGTCTTAATCTTCAAAAAAACCGAATTAAAGCATCCGATTTAACTTCGCTCAGTACCTTAAAACATTTGGAAGTATTAAATCTTCACAGTACTCAGGTTAATAAAGAGGTTTTTGAGTTAATTAAAAACATACCCTCACTAAAGAAAGTATTTCTTTGGAATACAAAAGTACGTCTGGGTGACATTTCAAAAAATAGGGCTGAATTCCCTACTACAGAACTTGTGTTTGATCTTTAAAAAAGACTATTCTGTATTTCCTTTGGTGCTTGAAACTTTCGTAAAAAAAGTGTTGTTCCCATTTTTGATCTTTCTTTTTTGATGTTGGCCACTACCTCAGCAGGATATTGACTTTCATGACATAATAAAGCACGATACGCTTGCTCGAAGTGCGCAGTAGTAAATGGAATTTGAGTTGTTAAAAAATTACGGCTTTGTCCTCTTAATTTTTTTGCTCTTTCATCCTCCAAAAAGTCAGAAGGTATTCCAAAATAATATAAATCCATGGGCTTATCCCAGGTTTGGGAAACAAATACTTGAGTCACTGACGCCCCAACTAAACGATGATCCATATGTGTTGTAGCTCCATCTGGTCCCCAAGTTATAATTGCATCAGGTTGAAATTCAGAAACAATTTTATTGAGGTCTAAAATTAGCTTTTGAACATGAGGAATGTGTCCATCAAAACCTTCTGCCGCTTTTAATTGATCATGGTAGTCAAGATGAATTAAAGTAACTCCCAATGTTTCTGCAGCACAGGCCATTTCTTTTCTTCGTATGGCGGCCAAACCATCCCCAGCCTTATTGTCATTATATTCGTTGACCCCCAATCTTCCATCTGTAGCAATCACTAAAGTAACCTCAACACCTTCTTCAGCATATTTAACTAAAATAGGAGCAACAGACTGTTCGTCATCGGGATGGGCAAAAATTGCAAGTATTTTTTTTGAAGGAGATTGTGCACCTATTAAGGAAGAAATTAAAAGAAAAACAAAAAGAGATTTAAATTTTTGCATGATGTTTTATTAATAATAAAATAGATTACATTTAAAATTCAATTTACTAAAATTATGAAAGCAGTTTTACTTTATCGCGCTAAATACTTTTTTATCCTTATCCTTTTTAGTTCCATATTACAGTCAAAAGTATATTCACAATCCCAAGATAATTCAGATAAAACACTTCGTTTAGGTGTCATTGGATTGGTTCATGATCATGTGAGTTGGGTTTTTAATAGAAATAAAGAAGACGTCACAATTGTTGGTATTGTTGAGACCAATAAAGAGGCCATTGCACGATATCAAAAGCGCTACCAGCTTCCCGATTCCTTGTTTTTTGACACTTATCAAGCCTTGTATGATAAAACAAAACCAGAGGCTGTTTCTGCCTTTAATGAAACAAAAAGTCATCTAGAAGTTGTTGCATTTTTTGTTCCAAAAAATATTCCAGTCATGGTTGAAAAACCGATGGCAACTTCTTATGAAGATGCACTTGAAATGTCAAAACTTTCAAAAAAATATAATGTCCCTATTCTAATCAACTATGAAACCTCATGGTATGAGAGTACCTATGAAGCAAAAGATTTACTCGCACAAAATCGAATAGGAAATCTAAATAAGCTTGTTTTTAACACTGGGCATCCTGGGCCCAAAGAAATTGGTTGTAGTCCTGAATTTCTTGAATGGCTTACTGATCCTATTCTGAACGGCGGTGGAGCCCTAACTGACTTTGGGTGCTACGGTGCAAATATAGCCACTTGGCTTTTGGAGGGTCAAACACCCATTTCTGTAAGTTGTATTGCTAAGCAAACAAAGCCAAATAAATATCCAAAAGTAGACGATGATACAACAATCGTATTGGAATATGAAAAACAACAAGTCGTTATTCAAGCTTCATGGAATTGGTCACACAACAGAAAAGACATGCAGCTATATGGGACGAGTGGTTACATAAATTGTTTAAATGGATCACAAATGATGGTCATGGAAAAAGAGTCCGAAGGAGAAAAACCCTATAAGCCAAAAGCCATTGAAGACTTTCAAAAAGATCCCTTCCGCTTACTCTATGAAGTGGTGCACGAAAAAAGAAAAATTCCAGAAAATTCACTTTACAGTATAGAAAACAACCTGATTGTTTCAAAAATATTAAGCTTAGCGCATCTTGCCGCTCAGGAGCAAAAAACGCTTCCATGGAATTACTTGGATTAGGGTTGGTTCTTTAAAAACAAGTCTTATTTAACTTTATTTTTTTGAATTCATTCTCTTTCTAAGGAGTTTTAAGTTTGTAAATTTAAATTCAAAGGGCTTTTTCATACCTTTATGGGGTGTCAAAAACAATCATAGTAATAGGTGTAAGTGGTTCTGGAAAAACCACATTAGGGGAAAAATTATCCCGTTTATTAGGAATTTCATTTGTGGAAGGTGATCAGTTTCATTCACCGATGAACATTAAGAAAATGAAAGATGGCATTCCGCTAGATGATGAAGATAGAGCGCCTTGGCTCCACGATTTAAATAAAAAGTTGATCCAAGAAAAAAACACAGGTGTAGTATTGGCTTGTTCTGCTTTAAAACAGAGTTACCGTGATATTTTAAGTCGAAATATTCATTCGGATCAATTGCTTTGGGTCTATTTAGCTTGTGACTTAAAAACACTTAAAGAACGCATGGAAAACAGAATTCATTTTATGCCAATATCCCTTCTTGAAAGTCAACTAGAAACACTTGAAGTCCCTGTTGAAGGAATTCATCTGGATGCAAATACCGAATTAAATGACCTTGTAAATCAAATAAAATCTCATCTAAATCATGCATAATCCAAATTGGGGCGTAATTGGCCTGGGTGTAATGGGAACAAGTCTAAGTAGAAACTTAGCTCAAAAAGGAGTGCCTTTAGCTCTTTATAACAGACGTGTGGAAGGAGTGGAAGAGAATGTCGCAGAAAAACATTGTCTCATCTTTCCTGAACTTAAGTCAGCGCTTCCTTTCGAGGATTTAAATAGGTTTGTAGACAGCCTACAAGCCCCTAGAAAAATAATCCTCATGCTTCCGGCAGGAACAGCAACAAATTCTATTTTAAAACACCTTACGCCACTTCTCACTAAGGGAGATGTTGTGATTGAAGGAGGTAATTCTCATTTTGAGGACACCGAAAAAAGAGCCAAAGAATTAGCTGATGTAGGCATTCATTTTTTAGGAATGGGTGTTTCCGGAGGGGAAGAAGGGGCGCTGACAGGACCCTCTTTAATGGTGGGTGGTTCTGAAAGTGCTTACCCCCTTGTATCAAAGGAATTAGAAACTATTGCTGCTAAAAATTTAAAAGGAGAACCCTGTTGTGCTTTCTTAGGGGCGGGGGGCGCTGGGCATTTTGTAAAAATAGTTCATAACGGAATTGAATATGCAGAAATGCAGTTACTTGCTGAGGTTTTTGAGTTGGCTGGATCCGATGCAAGGCATGATTTTATTGACCTCCAAAAAATGTTTGGTGAATGGCTAAATACTTCCAGTCAGAGTTACCTTTTAGAAATCACCCATGCACTTCTGAATTATACTGAAAAAGGTAATCCGTTTATCAATTTTATTAAAGACGAAGCCTCCAACAAAGGAACTGGAGCGTGGGCAACTGCTGCAGGTGCAAATCTAGGAACCAACAATAGTATGATGGCTTCAGCGTTATATGCACGTTATAATTCTTCTTCAAAAAACGAACGCGAAAAAATCTCTAAAATTTTTCCAAGAGCAAGAAAAGATGAAAAAATCTCATTAGAAGCATTAAAGAAAGCATATGATTTATCTCGATTAATTAATCATCATCAGGGATTTGAAATGATCCGTGAGGCTGCTCTAGTATATGGTTGGAAAATCAATCTTTCAAAAATTGCCAGTCTATGGTCTGAAGGGTGTATTATAAAGTCGGATTTAATGCATTCACTAATTGATATTTTTAAATCCAATCAAACCTTACTAGAATACGCTCCTTTTATTCAAAAAATAAACGCCGGTTTAGAGTCGTGGGAACTCACCTTAGAAAGTAGTTTAAAACAGCACATTCCAACCAGCAGTATGAGTTCCGCCTGGCACTATTTTTTAGCAATATCTCAAAAGCAAAGTAGTGCTAACTTGATTCAAGCGCAAAGAGATTACTTTGGTGCCCATGGGTTTAAGCGAACTGATTCAAGTGATGATACGTTACATCACGGCCCCTGGAATACCGACAAAAACTAATTTTTTATTCCAATATTCTACCAACTGGGCGTACCTCATTTCCTTTAATTCCAGTTAATCTGTCCCCCAAAACCAAACGGACTGAATCCGCTATTTTAGTAATTTTCTCAACCAAAAGTGGGTGTTGTTCCGCAACATCATTTTGTTCGCTAGGATCAGTGGTAAGATTAAATAGTGCGGCAATTTTAATTTCATTAATCTCATAAGGAATAGGGAAACCATCATTCGTTCCTTCTCTTCCGTTTAGGGTACGATAGGTGTGAGGAACATACAATTTCCACTCCTTGTGCCGAACAGCATGTAGCTCATTTGTTCGATAGTAAAAGAAAAAGTTTTCGTGTGGTGATGATTGATTCAATCCCGTCAAAAGAGGAACTAGAGAAGCTCCATCAATTTTTTTTGTTGGTAAATTTGTATTTGCAAATTCTGCAAGCGTGGGCAACCAATCAATTCCCATGGCAGGGGCCTCTATAACCATATTTGCAGCAATTTTATTTGGAAAGCGAATGATTCCAGGCACTCTATGCCCACCTTCCCAGTTTGTTCCTTTACCCTCTCTGAAAATTCCTGGAGATCCCGAATGACCTCCGTAAGATAACCAAGGGCCATTATCAGAAGTGAATATAACAATGGTGTTTTCAACCAAATCTTCTTGTTCAAGGGTACTCAAAATACGCCCTACAGAAGCATCAATCTCATGAATTACATCTCCATAAAGACCTCTTTTTTGGGTATTTTTAAGACTGTCTATTGCAAACAATGGAACATGAGGTTGTGGATGAGGTAAGTAAACGAAAAAAGGGTTTTCTTTATTTTTTTTAATAAAATCTATGGCTCTATCTGTAAGGGCACCTGTCAGAAAGGTTTGATCCTCTAAAACTCTTAGTGGAGTTTCATTCTCATACAATTTAATGTCTGGAAAATTGAAAACAGCTCCTTGTTGTGGATGTTTAGGCCACATGTCATTGGAATATAGGATACCATAATATTCATCAAAACCATGCTTTCTTGGTTGGAATTCAGGAGCATCACCCAGATGCCATTTACCAAAAATACCCGTAGCATATCCTTTTTCTTTTAAAAGTTCTGCTAAGGTCGTTTCTTCTGGATTTAGCCCAACTTTTGAGCCAGGGCTGTAGGCATTGTGGATTCCAATTCGATCTGGATAGCATCCTGTCAAAATGGAAGCTCTAGAAGCCGAGCATACAGGCTGCGTAGCATAATAAGAAGTAAAACGAGCGCCTTCTCCTGCTAATCGATCTAGATTGGGAGTCTTTATATCAGTTGCCCCATACACACCAAGATCCCCAAATCCTTGATCATCTGTCAAGATAAAGATAATGTTTGGCGGCGTAACTTTATCTTGGGTATTGCAAAAACAAAATAATACCAAGATTAAAAGATGTAAAAATTGTTTCATGGGTTTTGATTTAAACTGCAATCAAACTTAGGGCTTCTAAATGGTAAATCAAACTAAACGGTGCCTGCTGAATGATAAAATAGTATTAAAAAGAATTTTCTCTCCCTCGTTCCTTAAAAAAATTAATTCTTATAAGAATTAATCCTATTCTATTGAATAATTGACAAAAGAGCTTGTGAATTATTGTATTCTCATCAAAAAGACATTTATTAATGTTTTCGTAACAGTATATTTATCGATATGGTTTTATCTTTGAATAAAATTTAAAAGAAAAGCATATTTTTTACGCTTTTTTCAACTAAAAAAAGATTAGGTTTTAGGCTTTGTTACCCTAAAATAATTTAAATTTTTATAGTTAGTCAATTCAATTTGTTTGTTTAACCGTCTTTTTCCAAAGACGGTTTTTTTATTTTTTCTGTGGTGGTTTTTGATTCACAGTAAGAAAAAACTCCCATAAATAGGAGCCAATAAAAATTACAATAACTGGAACTATATAGATATATAAAAAAGCCTTGTCTTGAAGGAGGAGATTGAAATATCCACTAGTAGTTGAATAGTATTTTATTTTTTCTGTGGTGAGGTCATAAATGAGTCCCGAATAAACGATTAAAAAATAAAGAATAACAACTATCCTTAAAGGCCAATATTGCTTTGGCTTTAAATAAGAAAACCCAAAATAATAAAATAAATTTTTCATTGTATAAATGTAATAAAACTATACATAGGCACGAAAACAGATCATAAATAATGGTCAATCCATTAATAAATTAGCCGTATCATTTCCTATTTTACTCCCTATAGCGATTCCCATTCCACCAAGCCTAACTCCAATAGCACAATGATCTCCCATTTTCTTAACTAAAGGAATCTTGTTGTTTCCAAAAGCCATAATACCAGACCATTCTCCTTCAATTGAGGGAGTAGAATTTGGAAGGATAAACTCCTTTAGGTCGTGAAGTAGCTTTTCCTTAATTTTTTGATTTACCCCAAAAGCTGTTGTCGTTTCCTTCTTAAAATCGACATTTCTTCCTCCTCCAAAAATAATACGATCCCCACTATTTCTAAAATAAAAATAGCCTTCATCATAATGAAAAGTTCCTTTAATTTTTAAATCTTTTATAGGAGCAGTAACCAAAACCAAACCCCTTCCCGGGTATACTTCTAAATTCTCAAAAAACTGCTTTGCAAAAGCGTTATTGCAAATGGCTAGTTTTTCATACTTAAAAGAAATAGTTTCCGTGTTACTTTTAATAAAAACCTTTTTCTGATCAGGATCAAAATGGGTTACATCGGTATGTGAAAAAAAGAAAACATTGGCTTTATTAAGTTTGGAACGAAGTGCTTGCATCATCATTCCTGTATTGATTTGCCCTTCAAAAGAGTTTTCAATCAAATGATTAACCTTGCTTGTGTCAAATCCAAAATCTTTTATCTTGGAGGGCCTAAGGTGATATACATCTTTATTAAAAATCGGCCTGAGCAAGGAATTAAAATGAGCAATTGAATCAAGTGCTTTTGGTGTTTTTTCAAAAAAAAGTTCATACCCTCCATAGGGTTTATAATCAATTGCGTTGTCTCCTAATTCTTTTCTTAAAAGTGCTAAGCCTTGAACTCTAAGTTCAAGAATATTGAGCATGGAATCCTGATCCATTTTAGTTGCATCATCCATCAATTCTGTAAGGGATCCAAAACAAGCAAAGCCAGCATTTTTTGTGCTTGCACCTGAAGAAAACAAACCTCGTTCTAAAATCGCAATGCGTGCATCAGGATATTTTTTACGATATGATAATGCACAAAACATGCCTGTAATACCTGCCCCTACGACGACTAAATCATAGTCTAGCATTTCTGACTTTTCCCAATAACTTAACATCCCCATTTAGCGTTCAGGTTCATCTTGTTTTTCATTATAAATCTATAAAGAAAATATCTTTTCCATACGCACCCATTTCTCCCCAGGAGCGGCTGTTGGGAGGGCTTTTTGATAACTCCACATTAAGGTCTCCCATTCTTGTACTTTCGAGTTTGACTCTTCCTGCTTTTGTATGCCCTCTAAAGAAAATTTTTCATCTTTTTCCATAATCATGAAAAGGCGATTGGCTACCAAATAAATTTCCATCTCATGGATTCCAACAGCTTTAATACTTTTTAAAATTTCTGGCCATACATTCTTGTGATGTGTTTTATAGGCTTCAATAGCGTCTTTATCATCAATTAAATCAAGAGCAAAACAATATTTTTTAGTTTTCATAACCCTTCTTTTATCCAATTTTATAAACCTTTAGGGTTCGGTATCCGTAGGCAGCGACAACAATAAAACAGAGTAAGGGTAAGGAAAATGAAAAGTTGACTTCAGGGACTCCTAATATTTCAATATCGTTATAGCCACTTCCACCAAAATCTAAAATTTGCCCCTGCAAAACTGGCATAAAAGCTCCGCCAACAATCGCCATGACTAAAAAGGCAGATGCTGGTTTTGCGTCTTCTCCAAGACCTGTTAAAGCAATCCCGTAAATGGTGGGAAACATCAATGACATGCAAAAAGAAATCGCAACAAGCGCATACAAACCGCCCATCCCTTCAATAAAAATTGTCCCTAAACAACAGACAATTGCCATAAATGATAAGCTCATCAATAATCTACCAGAATTCATATACTTAAGCAAGTAGGCGCATAAAAAACGTCCTAAAAGAAATATAACTAGTGCGCTATACGCATAATTCACTGCTTTTTGATTTTCAATACCCAAGTTCTCAGCATATTGATAAATATAAGTCCAACACATAATCTGTGCACCTACATAAAAAAGTTGAGCTATTACTCCCCCGACAAAGCGCTCGTTTCGCGAAATTCTTTTAATAGAACTCCAAAGGCTTGTGCTTGATTCTTGTTGCGTTGTGTTTGGCATTTTTACGAAAGAAATCACAAGCATCATCAGCAAAACAAAAATCCCCAAAGCGACATAGGGATTTCGTATCACCTCGAGGTCCGCAGTTTTGACAACAGCCTTGGCAGAATCAGAAAGGGATTCATAAATACCATTGCCCTGTGCATCCAAATCATCCGATTGTAATGCCCCCAAGATAAAACTCTGTGCGACAAAAAGTCCCATCAGCGCTCCCATAGGATTAAATGCTTGAGCCAAATTCAACCGCTGTGTTGCAGTAGCCTCATCCCCCATAGAGAGGATAAAAGGATTGGCAGTGGTTTCTAAAAAAGCCAAGCCAAAGGTCAAAATATAGAGTGCCAATAAAAAGAAAGTATAATTTTCCATAGCAGCAGCTGGATAAAATAAAAGCGCACCAAAGGCATACAGAAAAAGTCCTACTAATATTCCTGTTTTGTATGAATACCGCTTTACAACATAGGCTGCAGGTAAAGCCATTGTAAAGTATCCTCCATAAAAAGCTGCTTGTACCCAAGAGGCTTGCGTATTATTCAATTCTAAAATCTTTTTGAATGCAGAAACCATTGGGTTGGTAATGTCATTTGCAAAGCCCCAAAGCGCAAATAATGTTGTAATCAAAAGAAAGGGAAGGAATACTTCTTTTGAAACAATGGCCGGTTTGGAAACGTTTTTCATGAGCAAAATTTATAAAGATCGGTCTAAATGTGAGTAGCCTCCATCCACAAAAATCAATTGTCCTGTAGTATGACTTGAGCGTTCAGAAAGTAAAAAAGCAACTGTATCTCCAATTTCTTGGGCTGTAGTCATGCGATTCCCTAAGGGAATATTTTGAGTAATTTCTTTTAGTTTTTTCTCAGGATTTGAAAATGTTTGAATCCATTTTTTGTAAAGTGGAGTGTAGCATTCTGCAACAATTACAGCATTGACGCGGATGGAATACGGTAATAATTCAACCGCCCATTCACGCGTTAAAGCATTTCTACCTCCGTTGGCTGCAGCATAGCCTGAGGTACCTCCCTGTCCTGTAAAGGAAGTCTTTGACCCTATATTAACAATGGACCCCTTGGAAATTTTTAATGCAGGCAAAGCATGGTGTGCCATCAAATAATAATGAGTTAGATTTTTTTGAATAGAATCCATAAATGCTTTGTGGTTTCCAGATTCTAAACCGATACTATCGTTTACCCCTGCGTTATTTACCAAACCATCTATTTTGCCGTATTGCCTCCTAACTGTATCAACAGCTTCTTGACACTGCTTTGGATCTGTAAGCTCTGCTAATGCAAATCCAACAGATGCTCCTTTTTTACTGAGCTGTTCAACGGCTTCCAGTATTGTTTTTTTATTTCTTCCAACAATAACAGGTATTGCCCCTTCTTGAACTAAGCGTTCACAGATTCCATATCCAATCCCTTTAGAACCACCAGTGACAATTATTATTTTTCCTTTTAACTCTAAATCCATTTTTCCCTTTTAGTCCGTTAAATTATATATACGACATGCATTCCCTCCAAAAATATTGGCTTGCTCTTTTTTTGAAAAAGCTGCTGTAAAATCTTGAACAAGTTTAAGTACTTCTTTATATTCTGCAGCTAAAAGGCATACGGGCCAGTCAGAACCGTAAAGAACTCTGTCTAAACCAAAATAATCAATAATGCTTTCTAAATAAGGGGTAAAATCATTTGCATGCCAATGATTCAGATCTGCTTCTGTAACCATCCCCGAAAGTTTACAGCTAATGTTTGGGGCAGCAGAAATAATTTCAATTTGGGATTTCCAAGAATCTAATTCTTGCCCTTTAATATTTGGTTTTGCTAAATGGTCTAAAATAAATTGTTGCTCGGGAAATTGAAAAACCAATTCTGTTGCTGCTTCAAGTTGTGAAGGATAAACCAAGAGATCATAAGTCAGTCCAAGAGGAGCTAGTTTACAGAGCCCATTTTTAAAATCATCTCTTAAAACAAAATCTTTCTCCTCAGATTGAACAATATGACGAACCCCTTTGAAGAGCGGGTTTTTAGAAAAAAACTGTAACCGATCTTCTACATTCTCAGCACATAAATCAACCCAACCTACAACCCCTTTAATGAAGTCATTTTCCTCAGCTAAGTCTAATAACCAGGTTGTTTCTTCCTCAGATTGATCTGCTTGAACCGCGATACATCCATCAATGGAATTTGATTTAAGTAAGGCTTTTAAGTCTGTAGGTAAAAAATCTTTTTGAAGAATGCGCATCGAATCATCAATCCAAGTATCTCGCTCAGGGATGTAATTCCAAAAATGTTGGTGCGCATCAATTTTCATCCTTTTAGATAGGCTTTTACCTCTTGCCTTGAAGTGCCTAACCCTTCAATACCTAATTCAACAATATCTCCTGGCTTTAAATATTTTGGTGGAGTTAAACCAAGTCCCACCCCAAAGGGAGTTCCAGTAGAAATAATATCTCCTGGGAGAAGTGTCATAAACTGACTGATATGACTCACAACTTCTTGAACGTTGAAAATAAAATCAGAAGTAGAACTGTCTTGCATTACTTGGTTGTTTAACTTCAACCATAAGTGTAAATTATTAGGGTCTTTGATTTCATCACGCGTTGCTATAAAGGGACCTAAAGGGGCAAAAGTATCACAGCTTTTCCCTTTTACCCATTGTCCTGATCGCTCTAATTGAAATTCTCTTTCGCTCACATCGTTATGAAGAACATATCCTGCAACATGACTCAAAGCATTTGCTTCAGTAACATAGGATGCTTGTTTTCCAATCACGATAGAAAGCTCAACCTCCCAATCTGTTTTGACGCTTCCTTTAGGAATAATAATCGCATCGTTTGGGCCTACTAATGCTGAGGTAGCTTTAAAAAACAATACGGGTTCCTTGGGAATATCCATTCCGCTTTCTGCGGCATGTTTGGCGTAATTTAATCCTACACACACAATCTTTGAAGGGCGAACTAAAGGGACTCCAAGGCGTGTTTTTGGATCCACAACTGGACATTGACTTGCGCTGGTAATAACCCACTTTTTTAATTGTTCTATTCCATCTCCTCCAAAAAAGGCTTCGTTATAATCTTGTCCAAAAGCAGAAACATCTATCCAATCTCCGTTGTCCAATTGAACCCCTGGCTTTTCATTTCCAATCTCACCAAAACGTATTAATTTCATCTTACTGTATTTAATTATAAAGTTACTTTCCGTTTAATTTTATGAACCCACCGTCTATTGCATAGTCCGATCCCGTTATAAATCCAGCTTCATCTGAAGAGAGAAACAGTGCTAAATCAGCAATTTCTTGGGGTTTCCCCATTCGCCCTATGGGTTGTGTTTGGGAAAGTTTATCAAACATTTCTTGTTCTTCTCCAGGATAATTTTTTTTAATAAAGCCATCCACAAATGGTGTATGAACGCGGGCGGGAGAAATACAGTTACAGCGAATATTATGAGCTAAGTAATCTTTGGCGACCGAAAGCGTCATCGTTAAAACAGCTCCCTTAGTCATGGAATAAGCAAAGCGATCAAAAATCCCCACGGAGGATGCTATCGAGGCAAGATTCAAAATACTACCCCCTCCCTTTGATTTCATATAACGAATACATGCTTTTGTACAATTATAGATCCCTTTAATATTTACTTCATACAAGCGATCTAAATCTGCTTCTTCAACGGCTTCTATGTTTCCTACATGAGCAATACCTGCATTATTTATCAAAATATCTATGGAATTCAATTTTGCTATTTTGTCAATACATTCATTAACTTCATTTTGTTTCGAGATATCACAAGCATACGCTTTTGCAGAAAAACCTTCCAACTCTATCTGCTTTACCGTTTCCTCGGCTGCCTCAATGTTGAAGTCTAAGATATATACCGTTGCTCCTTGCCTTGCAAAAGTTAGTGCAATTGCCTCCCCAATTCCACTTCCTCCACCTGTAAGAACCAAGCCTTTATTATGTAAACTAAATTTTGTCATCCTTTATTAATGGTCAAATTTAAAAATGCCTTTATTTTATGATTTACCATAACCCTTATTTTGATTGTAAAGTTCAAAATAGCGCAATGCGTTACAATCTGTATAAATTTTGTGTCTAAGCAAGCGATAAAACAATCGGGCAGCGTTTCCGTTTAACCCTAAAGTTAAACAATCGTGTTAATTATCTTCGCTCCAGGAATAAATTTATTCTGTTGTGATCAGAACAACACCGCCAGATCCAACAATTCCATAAGAGGCAATGTCAGAAGGATTCTTCAGCACTTCAATCCGCTTTATTTCTTGAGGATTTACAGAAAATGCTGCTCTTGAAAAATTACCAACCTGAGATCCATTGATAATAAACAATACCTCTTTAGGATTATTTATACTGGAAATTCCTCTTAAAAAAATCTGAGCATTTTCACCATCTCCCCTGATGCTAAGGCCTGAATATCTTCTCAAGCGATCAATTAAACTTACATTTAAATTTGCTTGACTTTTTTCTTCAACCGCTTTGGGTTTTTCTGAAGTGGTACTTTTAGAAGCAGAGCAACCTAATGTTACCAAAAACAAGGTCATTAAAACAAGTAGTATATTTCTTTTTTTCATAATTTAATTTTACGATTCAAAACTTGTTAAAGCTACTCATTAATTTTGGTATATTTTAGACCATGTCCAAATTCAAATAAAGGATTTTCTGAGTCATAGGGAAGATCTTCTTTTTGGTCTAAAACGGATTGCATTGAGGAAGGCAATTCAATGGGGAGCGTTCCCGTAGGAGCAAATTTTCCGAAAATTAAATCCAATATAATTCCCTCTGCAACATCAAAATCCGCAATAATTGCTTTTGAAAAAGGTTCTATTTCCGTAAGAATTGCGGGGCGCTGAAGGTTTACCACAACGACCGTAGGTTTTGATTTGAATAGAGGTATCAATTCTGCTAATTCTTCTTTTGAATAATTTAAACGCCCGCCCCCAAAGAGTTTCTCCATAATGGACTCTGTCTCAATATCACCACTTGGTGTTTTTAATTTAACGATAATGACCTCTGCATTTTCCAGTGTAGAAACTTCAATTTTTAAATTTTTACTTTCATCAAAGCCATGAAGGTAAACTTTGGTTTTTTGTGGAAGTGGCAAAAATTCGGTTTCATTTTTCAATAAGACTAAGGATTTTTTCTGTGCTTCAATTCCTTTGGTAATGTTGGCTTTATTATCAAGAGACAAATGGGATTCGCTTTTTAAATAAGGATTGTCAAAGAGTCCAAGCAGAAACTTTTGCTTGAGTATTCTTCTTAAAGATTCGTCAATTCTTTCCTCACTGATTTTTTTAGAATGAATGCTATTGGCAAGTTCTAGACTCAGCGATTCTCCCCCGATCATGTCCACTCCAGCAGCTATAATTTTCTCCAATCTTTCAACTGTAGATAAGTGTTCAACACCATGCGCTGAAGCTGGTTTAAACATCATTCCAAATGGTTTTATATCTGAAATAATTCCCCAATCAGTACAAATAATCCCATCAAAATTATACCCATCTCGAAGGATTCCTTTAATCAAATCTTTATTATATCCTGCAGCAACATCTTCTGATGTTATTCCTTTAGGAACACTATAGTAGGGCATCACAGAAGAAACTCCGGCATTGAAAGCAGCCTCAAAAGGGATGAGATGATAATCAAAATTCCCACCTTTATAGGACTGATATCCTGGGGGAAAATGGCTGTCTTTTCCATCATCTAATGGACCCGATCCTGGAAAATGCTTTACCATTGCAGCTACTGAATGGGTCCCTAGCGTATCTCCCTGAATACCTTTTATATAAGCTGCTGTAAGTTTTGCATTTACAAAAGCATCTTCTCCAAAAGTCCCATTAATTCTTGTCCATCTTGGCTCTGATGCAATATCTGCCATGGGACCCAGGGCAACTCGAATACCAAGGGCTTTGTATTCTTCACTTACAATTTTTGCATGATCATAAACTAATATGCTATCCCTTGTAGCACCCAATCCTAGTGGGGAGGGCCATTTAGAAAAATAAGGGGTGTAAATGGATGCCCCAAATGTATCTGGAACCCCATGCCTTGGATCTGTTGCAATGGTTATGGGTATTCCCAAACGAGTGCGTTCCCCAACTTTCTGAAGTGTATTATGCCAAGCCACCATTTTTTCCTTGTCATGGGAGGCTCTAATATTGAAGTGATTCATGTGTTTTTTTGCAATCATTTCTAAAGAAGAACCCATCAAAAAACTAAAAGGATCTGAAAAAGTTGGATGCTCCATTAGAGTACCATCCTCGTTTACACCAATCATATTTATGAAGATAGTCCCCGCTTTTTCTTCAATGGTCATCTGAGAAATCAAATCTTCGACCCTATTTTGAATGGACTCTTCCTTATTTTCGTAGACGTCCAATTTTCCATTTTTATTTAAATCTCGATATGGATTACCCTTATTTTCAATGAATGGAGCTACTTTTCCTAAAAGTTCTTCATTTTTGGAAGAATCAACATTCCATTTAATTAAGTACACTAAATAAATAAGAATGATAAGGCTTAACAAGCCTAAAATACTAAAAAGTAAATTTTTAAATAAGCGTTTGAATTTCATGGCAAAGGTTGAAAAGGTTAAAATAAGTGTACTCGCATTTAGTAAATATAAAACGTTACCCTCTAAAAATAATCTCTGAGTAATTATTATTTCCTTTCTTGAATTACCATCTGAAAAATGACTAAATTTGGATTAACTAAATTATTTAAAAATGGAAAACTATAAACTAAATTCTATTGCGCTGTTAATCTTTTTCTTTTTCTTTTGTGGATTTATAAACGCACATTCTGGATATCATTCAGAAAGTCATGCAAAGTCTTGGCAACTTAGTGAAAATAATAAAACATTTAAAGCTGATTATATAGCTTTAATAAAGGATATTGTTTTGCTAAAAGACCCAAAAACTGGGGTTGTTTATGAATATCCCTTGACTGATTTTGTAATGGAAGATCAATTTTTGATTCTTAAGCGACATGAATTGACTGCGCACATCAATGCGAATTTAGCGTTGCCCATTCCAGTTAAAAAAGGAACCACTGGACTAAAAATGACCAAAGGGAATGTAAACATTAGCTTGATATTGCTATTACTTTTGGTGGCCTCTTTAGTCCTTTACTGGTCAAGCACTAATCGTAAAAGTTTTTTAACTCCAGCTTTATTTTCTTTATTGTTTTTAATTTTTATAACCTGCTCCGTAGAAGAGGATCCTGTCCCTGAGGTTCCCGCAGTTGTTGCTCCAGTAACTCCTCCTGCACCTGAAGAAAATACGGATACAGATAATACCACAGACACTTCTACTGAAACAGATAACACCACAGATACCTCGACTGACGACTCAACGGATACCCCAACGGACACAGATAATTCAACGGGAGATGGCACTTTATTATCTACAATTCAGTCTCACTTTGCCGCCTACACTGGAGTCAGTATTAGCGCCGATGATGACTATTTTTATATTGCCTCCTACAGTTGGCCTGAACATAACATGGGTACAGGAATCACTGCATGGCAAGAACAAGTACCAATTCCACAAAATTATCAAGGAGACAACAGCTGGGCAATTCCTTTGAATCCTGAAATGGCAGATACCCCACTTAGTACTTCTGACCATCTTTTGAAAGGAGCTTTGGCAGTTGCTGTAAATGGAGTCCCTATTTTTAACGTTTTCAATAATCGTGGAGAAAACTCTTATGAACTAGGAGAATTAGACAATTGGGGAGGACACTTTGGAAGAGGGGATGATTATCATTATCACTTAATTCCAACCCATTTGGAAGATGAGATAGGAACAGACACCCCCTTAGCTTATGCGCTTGACGGCTATCCCGTTTATGGCTATACAGACGAAACGCTTGATGCCGCTTTTGGTCGTGAAGATAGTAATGGTAATTATCGTTATCACGCAAAAACAACAGCTCCGTATTATATGCCCTATATGATGGGTAAAGTAACGTTAGACCCAACCTCTACAGCTCCAGAAGATCAAGTAATTCCTCAAGCAATTCAAAATGCGGTTCGTCCTTCAGATACATTCAAAGGAGTTAATGGAGCCGTAGTCATTGGAATTACAGAAACAGGAAAAAATGCCTTTTCTTTTGAATATGAAGTGTCGGGTACAAAATACTATGTTAATTATAGCTGGGATGAAAATTGTAACTTCACCTATGTTTATAATGATGAAGATGGAGGAACTTCAAATTTACCAACTAACGGAAGTATAGACACTGGAACTGGTAATGTAGAAAGTTTCAATAATGTCAACTTTTGTGTTGATGTGAGTTTAGGAGAAGGAGGTAGTAGCAGCACAAATAGTGACGTTGATACTGTAGACTCCTCTGACGACTCATTAATTGATACTGGAGATACGGGATATAGTGTTGTTTCTGAAAATTCAGAATTCACCTTGTCTAGTATTGCAATCGACTCTGATGGTGAAATATTAAGTGACTACCAATGTGAAGAAAAAGTAAACGGCTCAGAAAAATCAATTCCTATTTCTTGGTCTAATGTTCCCGAGGGAACAGGTTCCTTAGCTATATCAATTCATGCCTATACCAACAGTGCCGTGGTTGAAACGAACTCTTACCTTACTCTTTGGGATATAGATCCTAGTGTAACAGAAATTGTGTACGGAGGTGCTGATGATGGAGATTGGTATATGGGACCCAATAAAGATGGAGTAGGAATATCTTATACATCCCCTTGTAATCCAAACGGTAACTCTTCAACCTATTTTATGACGATTTATGCGCTTTCTGAGACTCCGAGTAGTCTACCATCAGAAAACTCATTGACCGTAGATTATGATACATTGATTGAAGCAATTGGAACAGTAACTTTAATTGATAGTATTGAAATGGAATACGTTTCTAGTCCTTCCAATTAATAAATGTTAAAAAAGTATTTAAAAGGGAGCACTTTACCCCTTTTTTACTTTTTAAACAGTCTCTTTTTTTATAAAACGTGCTTAATCAAAAAGGTGAAAAAAGTTCAAAAAATGCTTAAATTATTCATTTTATGATCAAAAAAGGGTAAAAAAAGATAGAAAATGCTCTTTTTTTATGAATTCTAGTTTTTACAAATCTTGAACACAACGAAAGCCAGTATGGTTAAAACTTGAATCTCTACTTGAACTCATTCTCCTGGAAACTCTGTAGCCACTACAATAGGAATCATTGCACAAAAAAGAGCCTCCTCGCATTACATGCTTAGGGGATAAGGGTTCCCTCGGATCATTATATTGTCTTGGTCCTTGTGGGTTTTGAACCACCCCTTTATTTTGTGCTTTTTCATACGCTTTAAAATCATACTTATCCTGACACCACTCCCAAACATTTCCTGCCATGTCAAACAATCCATACCCATTTGGTGGGAAAGAAGTGATGGGTGCCGTCCCAAAGTAACCATCCAATTCTCTATTGTTGTAAGGAAATACTCCCTGCCAAAAATTGGCCTGATCAAAGGCAGCCTCAACATTCGTGTTTCCCCAAGGATAGATATTCCCAGAATTTCCCCCTTGTGCGGCCCATTCCCATTCTGCCTCTGTAGGTAATCGCTTATTTGCCCAAGTAGCATACGCCAGTGCATCATCCCATGCGATATGAACCACCGGATGCTCCATCCTGTTTTCTAATGAACTTCCTGGACCCTCTGGATGTTGCCAATTGGCTCCTGTTGTCCAACGCCACCATTGGGAATAATCTTCTAAATTGACAGGACCCTTAGTTTGTTTAAAAACTAAAGAACCAGCCTTGAGCAAACTATCATGCGGTTTGGCTACTCCCAAAGGAACAGTTTTCTTCATTTCTTCCCAATCAATGTCGCGTTCGGCAATTGTTTTGTAGCCTGTGGCCTCTACAAATAATTTAAATTCTTGATTGGTTACCTCGTTTTGGTCCATATAAAAAGCGGAAATAGAAACTTCGTGTTTTGGAAATTCATCTACATAAGCTTGTGAGGAACGCCCACCCATAGTATAAATTCCTGCAGGAACTAAAACCATTCCCTCAGGGGGAGGTTGAGAAACCTTGGGAGTATTCTTGATTGAAGTACAGCTAAATAAAAAAGAAAAACTTACACCAATTAAACCTCGTAAAATCAATGAATGTCTCATTGTATGACCTAATAAAGTTGATTAAAAGAAGGAAGATACTCATTTTTGTGAACAGCAAAAAAAGTGTTCTTAATGAGAAGTATCCATTTAAATTGGTTTTATAGTTAATCATTTAATTTATAAATAATCTAATCTATAGCTATAGTTTAATTTATGCCTTCAATAACCTTATTCAATTAATCTCTTTTTATAAATGGATAAACATATTTTACTTAGTTTTACATCCAACTAAAATGGGGATGTAGCTCAGCTGGCTAGAGCGCTTGACTGGCAGTCAAATACTATTTGATGTCTAAATAAAATCTAAGCCCAATAGGAATAGTTTATTACGATTAAGTTGAACATTGATGTTTAACTAAATTGCCATATAAGTGCCAAATAATAGCCTTTCCTACCCTAAAGTCTGCAAACGTAAAGACGGTAAATATTACGTTGATTTCAAAATCAATAATAAACGTTATAGGTTGTTTAGTGGTCGTCTAATTGGTTCTTCTTTATATCCTAATTCATATCCTGCAAAACTTCGTTACTCTGTAACTTCAACTCTTGCTAAACAGGTTTATGAGTTTATAGTATCTAACGATTACTCTCTTACTAAACCACTTTCTACTGTTGAGCATTATGATAGTCTTATACGAGATAAACTTGCTGAACCTTTATCGGATAGCTATCGTAAAACATTAATGCAATTATCAAGTGTTTTAAGAGAACAACTAAATAGAAAAGGTTGTGTTACATCTTTGTTCATTGATTCTATTCCACTTAAGTACAATAACAACACAAGTTATAATACCACAAGAAGACACGTAAATGTATTAGTAAACTATTTACACGCTAACGGTTTTCCAATTGAGCAATCAAAGCTAAAAACACGTAAGCAAGAAGAAGTATTACATAGTCCTATAAAAGATGTAAAAAAGTTGCTGTTTAGGGTAAAAGAATATAATGAAAACTTGTACTTATGCTGCCTTCTTACTTATGGTTGTTTACTGCGTCCACATCAAGAAATAAGACTATTAAAGTGGGAGGATTTTAGTGATGATTTATCGCATATTAATCTTGGGGGAAACAAAGTAAAATCTAAGCGTAATCGTATTGTCCCAGTACCTTCTTATATAAGAGAAATACTTGCAAAAAAAGTGTCTAATAATAACATCTTTTCTAATACATCTAACCCATACAGTAAAGGTTATTTTTTGCTTCTTTGGAGACGTTTTAAGAGACTTAATCCTGATGTTATAGCAACTACTACTATCTACTCATTTCGACACTCAGGAGCTATAGAAATCTTCAAAAGAACAGGAAGTATAACCAAGCTACAAAAGGCTATGGGACACTCATCTATAAATGTTAGTTTGACTTACTTAAGAGGATTAGAAATACCTGAACTTAATGAAAAGGATATGCCGATGATTTAGATTAAAACTTAATCAATTTTTTTATATTCATTACTAATGATTTTAACTACATTATTTAAAGACAATATGTAATCTTCAACTGCTCTAATAGATTGTTCTATTAATCCTTTTCTCCAATTAAGCAAAACATTTAACTCTTTATCTCTCGATGAATAAATTGGATTTTTATTATGCTTTTGATTTATTGATTTTTTTATTTCCCATTGTATAATTTTTTCAGAGATAGATGACCTTAAAGCATAAGTGCCACTAATTCTTTCTTCTTGCTTTGTATAAATTGATTCAATTTCACTAATCAAAAGTTTATTTTTTATTTTGAGTAATTCTCCCGAATTTAATAATGAAGTGAAAAATATATTGTCAGGCTCCCAAGCATTTGCCCAATAGATATAATTTTTATCTGACCAATCAGAAAATTTTTTTGTGTATACAACTTTATTTTTTTCTGAAAATCTATGAATAAATGGATTATTTTCGTGAATCTTTCTTATTTGATTCTTATCGTATGTCATAAAATTATCTAACAAATATTCTGTTAAATAAAGCATATTCTTCAGTTGAAAAAGATGCTCTTTTGAGTAATCTAAATTTGATTCTATTTCGTTAGAAAGAGTGATTATGGAGTTATTTAGCTCTTCTTTTTCATTTAACTCTTCTCTATATCCGTCAACCCAAAGGGAGCCGAGAACACTTAAAAAAATAAAAATAGGTTCTGCTATTAATTTTTTCATTAGTTTGATGATTTACTTGTGTTTAAAAATAATAAATACAAATTACTCCCCGAACTTATTGGAGAGGATATGCCTGTGGTTTAAGGACAAGTCCCCCAGACAGGTTTGTTAAAGTTTGTTAGGGAAGAAGTTGCAAACCCAGTAGGTTCAGATGTAATATTTGTAACACACCATCCTGAAAGGTCTTGATTGAATGCTTCAGCAGCCCAAAACATTCGTTCCATACTAGTCACTTTAGAAGTATCCCAACTGCCTATGTCTTGATTGAATGATGATGCTTCATAAAACATACCAACCATATCAGTCACACTTGAAGTATTCCAGTTACCAATATCTTGATTGAATGATGATGCTTCATAAAACATACCAACCATATCAGTCACACTTGAAGTATCCCAATTACCAATATCTTGATTAAATGCTGTTGCATTTTCAAATATACTATTCATTGTAGTAACACTTGAAGTATCCCAAAAATTAATGTCAGAGTTAAACGATGAATTATCTTTAAATAGTTCGCTCATATTATTTACAAATGTTGTACATAGGTTAACATTAGCGTTTGCTATTTGAGCATCAATAGTTGAATCATCGACAACAGTATAGCTTACTCCATTAAGTTCATATTCATTCCCAACTAAAGCAAAATCATATGCTTTTATTGTAATTCCATTAGAGTCTAAATAAATAGGAAATATGGGCTCTGTTGTTGTAGTTAGAGTTTCTTCATCTGGAGAACAAGACACGGTTGACGAAATAAACAGTAAAACAAGAAGTAGCTTTTTCATTGTGTTGGTTTTAAGATATTTAAATATACCAATAATATATAACCCAATCTATCACAAAGGCAAGTCTTCACTTACTTCATAGGTAGCTTGTTTCATTCTTGTTAAGGTGAATTGTAGAAGTTACTGAAGATATGCCTGTGGTTTAAATATTTGATATTATTATAATCATACTATCTTTGTTAAAATCAATATGTAAATAATTTGAAAATTTTTATTTGTTTTCTTTTAATATTCTTTATTGGTTGTTCAAAAGAACTTGAAAATCAAGTTGAAGAGCTAAGACAATCTAACAGTGAGTTAACAGAGCAGTTGAATATTTTAATTGCTGGTATGGATGCCTATGAGGCTCAAATTGCAATTCTAGAGTATCAATTAAATAATCCAAATGTGAGTTTTGATTCACCCTACATAGGGTGTTGGACATCTACTGAATCTTTATTTGAGAGTGAAATACAAATATTACCAAACGGTGTAGGGACTTTAGATTTTGGAACATCAGTATATCAAGTGTTCAGTTGGGGTGTGTATGATGGTAAGACAATCCTTCATTTTGGTGATGTCTCTTGGTGCTCTTGTTTTGGAGTTACAGAACAAGGCTTTTTATTTGGAGAGATGTATGAGGAAAACAAGGAACTACCGATTGAAATTAACCCTGATACATTCTCAATCATAGATTTTGAAGACAACGAAGTAAATTATTCAAGATGTACAATCCTTTAATATATATTTTTTCTAAACTTACTGAAGAGGATATGCCTGTGGTTTAAAAGAAAAACCCTCCACTTGGGAGGGCTTTAATATTTTATATAGCTATTGTAATAGACCTGCAGACTCCATTATCAATAGAGCCTTTTCTCCTTCTATCTTGAAAAGGTTTCCCCATTGACCGCTGACAATTAAATTGTCTTCAGTTTTAGAAGTCCATTTCCCATATGCAATTGCTATATTATTTCCCAGATATTGATATCCTAATATATTTGCATTTAGTTCAACTCCATCAGAATAACTTTCAGTTTCTTTTATCTGTTGGCGACCCAAAATAATTCCTTCTTTAGAATTTACATTTTGAATGGCATCATCTATAAATAACATTGAAATTCCTTCACTGTTTTTACTATTGTAGTTACTGATATAATTGCTTACAGACTCCTCAATTTTTTTAAAGTGAGGTTCCTTAGAAGAAATAGATTTTTCAAAAACAACTTCTACTTCTGAAAGTTGTGTTTCTTTGGACTTTCTGTGAGCAGACTCCATTAGAAATTTAATTTGCCCATTGTTATATTTGAAAACATTCCCCCATTTTCCTTGCTCTAAAATCTCGTTTTCTTTATTTAGTATCTTAAATTTTCCTGCTCCTAAATAAATATCTGATGATACAGAACGAGTTTCCATCACAGTCACTTCTATATGGCTATTTTTAAAATCGCTCCCATCTGAAAAAGTAGATTCAAATACTTTTAGAATCGCTTCTTGCCCCTTAATTGGACTGGAAGGATTAGAAATAATTCTAACTGCATCTTTTGTGAATTCTTTTGATATTTCAATTGAATTTCCTTGATTCCAAGCAGTTGAAAACCTTTGCATTGATTCCTCCATAAGCGTTTTGGCATCAGGTTTGGAAACAATTTCGTTTTTCTGCTTTTTTTGAGAACAGCTAAAAGTAAATAAAACAGATAATAATATCAGGAATGATTTTTTCATTTAAATTTATTTATGATTGATGATATTCAAACATAAAAAAATAATTTAAAAACAACAAATCCCAGAACTTACTAAACAAACAAAGGCAAGTCTTCACTTACTTCATTTGTAGCTTGTTTGATTCTTGTTAAGGTGAATTGTAAGGCTATTTGAAGCATCTTAATACGTTGATTAGCGTCTAACTCATTTACGTTTAAAGAAGCTATTAAATCGTCTATAAGTAGTTGTAGTTTTTCTTTTACTTCTGATGTTATTTTGTTCTGGCTACCTTTAGGTCTGGGCATATTTATTAATTTAGTTTTTTATGAAAAATACATACTTGCATTAATTTTTTCACTTGTATTAGGGTATTTTCTGTATGTATATTTTGGGATAATTTTCATTTTCTTTATACCACCTGTATTTGTTTATTTATTTAATAAGTACAATAAAAAGTAATATTCTATTTCAATCTTAAACAACTCTGGCGAAGCGGGTAAGCAAGCCTATTAAATAGATTAATTTATTAGATAGTAAACCCCTTACGACCTAAACGCATCTTACTTGTTTTCTACTTACACTTCAACTGACCAGTTCGTTTAAATACCCATATCAGTATTATAGTAAGTCCATTTTTGTAACTATCGGAGAAACCTCAACCGCTATGTTTAGATGTTATCTCAATCTTGCAGTCTACTATCCAACTTCTAACCCAATAACTAACTTTTGTCCATCTTGGGTGGTAAGGCTAACATTAACTCCTGACGTTAATACCTTGCTACTATTATATAATAATTAAACATAATGGTTGTTGTATTTTCATATATAACTGTCACAAAGTTAAGTGTTTGTAGAGTTTTAATTGAATTTTAAGTATGGTAGTTATCAATAAGTTATTGACTTTAAGAGAGTAAAATGAGGGAATAATTAGAAAGTGCCAAATGAGTGCCAAGAAATTGACTAAATTTGAACACAATTTAATTGTAATAAAAATATTTTAATGTAAATAAATATTCCTAAAACCAGTGCATTAGGAAGTAAATTACACATTTATATTTACTTGGGGATGTAGCTCAGCTGGCTAGAGCGCTTGACTGGCAGTCAAGAGGTCGTGGGTTCGAGTCCCATCTTCTCCACATTGTAAATCAAGCACTTACACTAATATTGTAGGTGCTTTTTTATTTGTCCCCAAATGTGTTCTTATATAATTTTGTTTCTTTTAAAAATAGTGTATTCTGGTTTGCCTCCTTTTAATTTTATATATAGTTCATTCCAAGAATATATATCGATTTCAAATAACCCCAAACCTAAGCCTTTATGACACTACATACATTGAACCCTATCACTCTTCCACTCAATAAAACTTTGTGAGGGAATTAGTATATTTGAGTGAATGAAAAAAATTATTATTACCCTATTATTGAGTGTTAATCTCAATGCTCAAATTAGCAGCTTATCACTTCAAGATTCACAAACGAAAATTGAATTGGACACCAAAGTTGAGATGAGTAGAAATTACTTTGTAATATCTGCTGCAGTTCTCATTGGAGGTGTGCTACTCAAAGATATTAACAGTGATATAATGATTTTAGGTGCAGGGGGAAGTGTAGCGGCAACTTTTACTACAAGCTATTATCTTGTGAAACACCTAGTGTATGTAAGAAAACGAAACCGATTTTACAAACGCTTCAATTTAGTCTTGAATAAAAAAAAGAGGAAAACTAAATTAAAGATTTGAATTCTTGCCTTTTCAGAATATAGCTTTAAATTTTTATTCAAAATATTTTTTTAATTCTATATCAAGGATATAATATCTTCTGTAAGTTCTTAAATACACTTTACCAAGAATGAAACAAGCTACGAATAAGGTAAGCAGAGACTTGCCTTTGTTTGTTTTAGTATTTTTTTTTTGGTGTTTGGGTAAATGCGAAAGTGTATAGAAGCTTTTTCATTTTTAAGGATTTGATTTACTGTTTCAATTATCAAAATCAACGGTTAGTATATCTTGATTTAGCAGTGTGGTATATTGTTTTAGATTCCCTGAGGTATTTTTCCTTTGCGTTAAAGCCTTTTCTAAAGCTTTATGATCAATATCTTGATCGTAAAATTGTTTAACTAAATCGACAGGTTTGTTCTTAAAAGTATTTTCTTTTTGATTCATAAAATTTAATGCAACAATTAAAAATACAAAAATCTAGATTAAATAAAAATAGTATGATAACGATGTAACTATTTTTCCCCATCACATATCCACACAAACCCCAAACAATTCCCCTATTACTTCAATGGTATCATATGGATAGATAAGAAGGGGTTTGGATCTTATTCATTGGCTTAAAAGAAAAACCCTCCACTTGGGAGGGTGTAAAATAAATGCCGAAGGATTATCTCCAGGTATCATCAATAACTCTATATAGTGTTCTGTGAATTTCATTAAACCCATCAGCAACCTCCATTTCAGCTGCCTTTTTATTAAAATTTTGCTGATATTTATTTGGTTTTTCCTCTGCTTTATAAGCTGCAGAATGAAGAATTGAAGAAAGCGACTCATACCCATCAAAAGTAATCCCATTATAAGTCACCATTCCCTCATCTTGATTCCAGTTGGGATTGGTTAATCTAAATCCATAAGCCCAATTATTAGGGTTATTTCCCTTCCCGAGTTGAGGTTTTATAACCTCTTTTCCCCAAAGTTCATTATTACCTGCAAATTTTGATGCATTGCTTGCTTTAAAAAGGTTTACATAGAAATAATTTGATGGATTTCCACTTAATATATTTCCTGCTATTTGATAAACATGTTGAGAAGCATAGGTTCCGTCGACAGTATAAGTACTGGGGTCAGGTAGCCATAATCCTAGTCTTTTGGGAATCTCATTAGACCAGATATCCATAGGATTTAAATTCTCCAATTGTTCGGGGCTGTTGAAATGATGCATGAACACAAAATTGTTAGGATCAGTTACAGATTGAAAACATGCCCAACCTGCCCATTTTTCTCTTTCAACTGCATCTTCTGCAATTTTTTTGTAAAAAGTTTTTTGCGCATCTATGAAGTCTGCTACATTGCCTTCAACCCTTATTTCATGTGTTCTAACCAAATAAGGTCCGTCTTGAGCATTTATAGCAAAGCTTGAAATTAGTACAAGTAGAAAAAGTATTTTTCTCATTTTAAATTGATTTATGATTAATAATTCCTTAAAATAGAAATTAATAAAACCAATTACAAATAAAAAAATGTTTTTTAGAGAACTAGGGCCTTCAGAAAGTTAATATTTCACTTTTCTCCTAATAAAAGTGGCACTGTTTTGAGCCCCCAACTGTTTAAACTCTAAGGTGTCTTGACTGATTATTTTAAATACATTTAAGGTTCCTTCTCCAGAAAATTCCCAATCTATGGTTTGTGCTTCTTCATCAATTTTTAAAATTGTGTAGTCCAACGGATTATAGAATTTTTCTCTCTTCACAGTCAGGTAGGCTTTTGATTCCATAAATTCCAAACAAATCTGGCCTCCTGCTAATTCAGATTCCCCACACCATTCACCTCCAATGAGAAAGTTGGCATCTATTTTGGATTTGGTGAGAGAATTACAGCCTAAAATTAAAATTATTGATAAGAATAAAAGTCCGTTTTTCATGAGTAAATTATAAAAATCAAATGTAATAAATCCTTGAAATAATTAGGGCTTCCCCTTTTAAAAAAGATTAAATAATAATTTAAGTAGTCGATAAAATCAAGTATTAAATTTTTTTATAAATTTAATACTTGTCAATCTTAAATCAATTTACAATGAAAACTATTCTTTTCACACTACTGTTAATACCGTTTATTGGGTTCTCACAAATTACAATTAGCGGAACAGTTAAAGATAAAAAAACAGAAACATTAATTGAAAATGCCATGGTAGTATTAAAACCCTCTAGAATAAAAGGGGGGGGATATTATTCAGGAAAAAAGACAAAAAAAAATGGGCTTTTCAAATTGAGCACAAATTATACTTATCCAATGCAACTCATTACAACTAAAAAGGGTTGTGAAACTAAAAAAATTAAACTCAAAAAGGGAGATACCTTTGTAGAAGTTGTCATAGAATGTGATGAAGATTCTATTAAAGAAATTATTAAAGAGCAAACTTCTGATGTTGATAATGACGGGGTTCTAGATCGTGATGATGGTTGTATAAATGAGCCAGGAGCGATTGAAAATAATGGGTGCCCATGGCCAGACGATGATAATGATGGTGTAAAAAACAGTGAGGATTCATGTATAAATCAGGCCGGACCCATAGAAAATAAAGGATGTCCTTTGCCCGATGGTGATGGTGATGGAGTTCCCGATAAAGAGGATAAATGTCCAAATGAAGCAGGTGATAAAGGAAATAATGGCTGCCCAACTATTCCTAAAGAGTTTACTGAATTTATAAAAAGTAATCAAAACAAAATTCTATTTAAAGCGAGTAGTAGTGCTTTAGATAAAGGGGGCAGAGCTACGCTTGAAAAAGTTAAAATGCTTTTAAACACTTACCAAAATACGGCTATTATAATAGAGGGCCATACATCAACTGACGGAAGTGCTTCTTACAATCAAAAATTGTCCGAACAACGAGCTTCTGCAATCAAAGATTATCTTATTTCTCAAACTATTGATGCTTCTAGGATATCCACAATAGGCTATGGTGAAAACCAACCTGTTGGAGATAATAAGACCGTAAAAGGGAGAGCAGAAAGTAGACGGGCAAAAATTAAAATTTCCCTTTAGGGAGCTATATATTCTAACTAAAAAAAAACTTCTGGATTTTACCAGAAGGTTTTTTTTAGTCATTTTAAATAGTACTTCCTTTTGCTAGAAAGCATATGAAAGCCCCAGACTTAATAGGTTAGGGCGATTATCAATTTTTCCAATGTTTACATTGTTACTCGATAAAAGGGTAGACTCCTGTTCTGAAATCCCACGGTCATAACGGACATCTATTCCCAATTTACCTAGATGTAAACGAACCCCAAAGTGAACTCCTAGGGTAGCATTACTTGTTACATTTTCTATGGAATAATCAGAATCATCCCCCGCTAATTGGTACCTAAAAGTAGGCCCTGCAAAACCACTAAGAATAGGTAAAACCTTTAATCCTAATGAAACAGGTGCTTCAATTCTTGATTGTCCTACGGTTATATTATCAAAATTAGTGTCATATTTTGTGAAATGTAATTCGGGTCTTAGATATAACATTAATAATTTTAGCTCAGTGTAAACACCAACATAAAATCCACTTACCTGTTCTTTAGCATCATCTATACCAGAAAAATCACTTGCAATCTGAGTTACATCTCCAGAAGAGTTAAAATTTAACCCCCCTTTAAATCCAAACTTTAGAAACTTGTTTACAACAGGTATATCTGCGTCTTGAGAAAACACCTGTGTGGTTCCAATAACTATTAAAATTAATAGAATTTTTTTCATTTTATGATTATTTATTTTTTATGAATATAGTTAAATAATTATTTTGAATAAATAAATTGAAATTGTTTGTTAAAAAACTCTTGTTTCAAAATCTACGGAAATACTTCTTAAAAGATGTAAGAGAGAACAAAAAGATTTCTCTAAATTTAGCACTTATATAAAGCTATGAGCAAGAAAAAAGTATCCTTTCGTTGGGCGTTTAAAGAATTTATCTGGCCTAGAAGAAAAATTATTTCATTAGGTCTTTTTTTAATCTTAGTGCGCAGTTTATCTGGATTAGTTCTTCCCTATGCGAGCAAAAATTTGATTGATGAAGTGATTCCTTCAAAGGATATTGAGGCATTAACCTATTTATTGATTGTAGTATGTATTGCACTGTTATTTCAATCAGTTAGCTCGTTTTCTTTAACCCGTTTGTTGAGTGTTGAGGCACAACATTTAATTTCCATTCTTAGAGCCTCGGTACAACAAAAATTACTTAAGCTCCCTATTAGTTTTTTTGATAATAATAAATCTGGGGCTTTGGTTTCTAGGGTTATGACCGACGTTGAAGGAGTTCGAAATTTAGTTGGAACAGGGTTAGTACAGCTTTTTGGCGGAAGTATTACAGCAATTATTTCACTCGTTATTTTGATTAAAATCAATGGACAGATGACCTTATTTGTTCTCGTTCCTGTGCTCATATTTGCTGTAATTGCACTAAAGGCATTTGGATATATTCGTCCCATTTTTAGAGCACGAGGAAAAATAAACGCCGAAGTCACAGGACGTCTTACGGAAACTCTAAACGGAATTCGAGTGATAAAAGGCTTTAATGCGGAGGATCAAGAGAAAGATGTTTTTGAAAAAGGGGTAGAAGAACTCTATCAAAATGTAAAAAAGAGTCTTACAGCAACAGCCTTGATGACAAGTTCTTCTACTTTTTTACTTGGACTTGCCTCAGCTGGAATTATGGGAATGGGTGGCTATTTTATAATGAATAACACAATGACTTATGGAGAATTTGTTTCTTTTACTCTCTTCCTAGGCTTTATGATTGCTCCTATCGTTCAGATGAGTAATATTGGAAGCCAGCTCACTGAAGCCTTTGCAGGTTTAGATCGAACGCAAGAATTAATGCGTATCCCAGAAGAAAATAATCTTGAAATACGCACCTTAAAACTCAATCAAATTGAGGGGAATGTTTCTTTTAAAAACATCTCCTTTAGTTATGATGATAAAACAGAAGTACTCCATGACATTTCTTTTGAAGCACCCAAGGGAAGTGTTACCGCTTTGGTTGGTTCTTCAGGGTCAGGGAAGTCTACCATCGCAGGTTTGGCAACCGCATTTTTAAACCCTAATTCTGGAAAAGTATTAATTGATGGGGTAGATTTGGCAAAAGTTGATTTAAAAAGTTTTAGAAGTCAATTGGGGGTTGTTTTACAAGACGACTTTTTGTATGAAGGAACCATAAGAGAGAATATTCTTTTCCCACGACCAAATGCTACTGAAGAAGAACTAGTAGTGGCTGTGGAGGGCGCTTATGTAAATGAGTTTACCGATCGCTTTGAAGAGGGATTAGACACTCTAATTGGAGAACGGGGAGTAAAGCTGTCTGGAGGTCAACGTCAGCGAATTTCTATTGCACGGGCTTTATTAGCGAAACCAAAAATTGTGATATTAGATGAAGCTACTTCCAATTTAGACACCCAAAGTGAAGCTTTTATTCAAAAAAGTTTAGCTGTTCTAATGCGGGATCGAACAACTTTTGTTATTGCGCACCGATTGAGTACTATTCAAAAAGCAGATCAAATTCTTGTGGTTGAAGAGGGCGATATCGTAGAACGCGGAAAACATGAAGAACTCATCAAAAGAAAAGGGCGGTATTTTGAACTATACACCTATCAAACTAGAATGTAAATTGAATGTAAGCCAAAGGCAATTTATCTTATTTCTAGGATCGTACTTAAACGCTTGTTAAATTCTATCTTATCATTTACTTTTTTGCCTATTAAAAGTTTTCCTATAGGACTTTGGGCAGAAATACAATAATACTTTTTAGCGTCAATCTCACAAAAATTAGTTGCTATAGAAATATAATAATTTTCCTTGTCTGTAAGAACTACAGATCCTAAACTAACGCTAGTTGTTGTTTTATGATTTTTTAGCGTATTGAGCTTTTGCTGATTTTGTTCTAATTCAGCAATTTGATTGCCTAGCTTTTCTCTTTCCAACTGTACCATTGCTCTACCTGTCTCATGTTTGTCCCCAGCAGAACTTTTACTTTCTGACATTAAAGCCCCCTGTAACACTTTTTTTTGTTCTTCTAAAAGAAGCCTTTTAGCCTCAATATATTTTTGGCAGTGGGCATAAAGTAATTCTGAAAGCATAGGGGTTATTTAGCTTGTTTACAAACCTTACACTTGGTTTCTAAGCCATCGATTTGAGTTTTATTTTTTGAAAACTCACTGATGCTTTTAAATTTTTTACAATGACTACATTGTACCTCAACTAACGCACCTTCTTCATTAAATTTTCTTCTACTCAAATACTTTGGCGTTTTCTTACTGTAGGCTCTGATTTTATTTTTGTCTTCTTCGGTCATTTTGGTCTCAATTGTTAACGGTTGGTAATTAGGTGTTTTTGGTTTGACTGTATGCCATCCAAATAAAAAGAAATTGGAAAGGTAGGCGCACAATTGCTATGGATTGTGAGGTTTCTAATGCAGCTTGTGCTATTGGACTTATTGCTAAATAAATATTGGCTGGAAAAACAGCAATTAACAATAGAATTAAACCATAGGCTGCCTGTTTTCTATATTTTGTCAAAAGGCCTATTCCAAAAAGAATTTCAAAAAATCCACTGATATAAACCAAGCTTGTATGCCAAGGTAATGCGGGGGGCACTATTACCAAGAAAAAAGAGGAATTCGTAAAATGAGTAATTCCTACTAATGGAAATAGAATCGCCATAACATAACGCATTCCTTTTTTCAAATTCATTTGTTGGTTATTTTATTCTTGATTAATTATCGGCATGACTTTTTCTGCAATAAGGCGCATGGTATTCTTAAGTTGTTCATGAGTTAAATTTGCATTATCCAATTGAAAGGTAAGCCTGCTAATTCCTCCCAGGGAAGCACTATGTCCTAAGATTTTTTCTGCCACTTCTTCTGGATCGCCAACTAATAAAGCGCCTGTTCTCCCGTTTTGTGCTGAAAATCGTTCTAAGGTAACAGGGGGCCATCCTCTTTCTTTTCCTATTCGTGTAAAATTATGAGCGTACCCAGGGAAATAGTCTTCAACAGCTTGATCTTTGGTTTCCGCAACATACCCCAGGGAGTGGATTCCTACTTTCAATTCTTCAGGTGCAAAACCAGCCTCAGCTCCTGCTTTACGATACAAATCAATCAAGGGCCGAAAACGATGGGTTTCACCACCAATAATCGCTATCATAAGGGGTAATCCCATGCTCCCTGCACGAACAAATGAAGCAGGTGTTCCTCCCACGCCCAACCAAATAGGTATTTTTTCTTGCAAGGGCCGCGGAGTTATTAATTGATCGTTTAGAGGAGCGCGGTAATTTCCAGACCAACTGACAACATCCATAGAACGAATCTGTAAAAGGAGCTCTAATTTTTCTTTAAAAAGAGCATCATAATCTTCAAATTGAAATCCAAATAATGGGAAGGATTCCGAAAAAGAACCCCTACCTACAACCATTTCTGCTCTCCCAGAACTGATCAAATCCAAAGTTGCATAGTTCTGAAAAACTCGAACGGGATCTGCCGCGCTTAATACAGCGACTGCACTCCCTAATTTAATTCGTTTTGTCTTTGCAGCAGCAGCAGCCAATATCATATGGGGTGCAGAATCCAAAAATTCCTCACGATGATGTTCACCGATACCAAAAAAATCTATTCCAACTTCATCAGCATAAACGATTCGGTCTATCAATTCTGAAATTGCTTTTACTCTATCGATTGATGAAGGAGGTCCCTTTGTTATATCTACAGCTGCAAAACTGTCAATTCCTATCTCCATTATATTCTCTTATTCAATTGATCTACAATAATATTATTCGGTCTTTTTCTAACTTTATTTTCTTCTTTTTGTACAACACACCAATTGCTTTTTTAAAAGCTTTTTTACTTAAATGAACCTCATCTAAAATTTCTTCTGGACTGCTTTTATCTGTTAAAAAAAGATCTCCTGACGTCTCCAGGCGCTTCAATATTTTTTCGCAATGACTATCGATCACATGCAAAAACCCCTGTAATTGAAGTGAAATGTCAAACTTCCCATCTTCTCTAACCTTTTTAATGTAAGCTGTCCTTCTAGAATTTCTTTCTAAAGGCTCAAACACTTCATTTTTATATAGAAGCCCCTCAAAAGATTCGTTGATGATCACATTAAACCCCAAATCAGTTTCTCTTCCAATAATAATTTCTACTTGATCCCCTATCTCAAATTCCATTTGTTAAAATATTTACTGCAAAAGTACTTAATAAAAAGAGTGCTCCGCGTTTTATTAAAGTCAAAGGAAATGGAAAGCTTAAATTCACTAAATTGGCATTACTTCTTTTAAAAATTGAATGCTTTGTTATGAATAGAAGAGATGCTTTAAAAAATGTGGGGATTATAGCAGGTGGTTTAACAATCCTACCTTATGCGTGTAGTTTAACGCCAGAAATTATTTTTTCTAATTTACCCAATATAAAAAAAGAACAGCAAGATTTAATCGGTTGGCTATGTAATTGCATTCTACCAGAAGATATTGAAAACTTCCCTACTCTTGAGATTCGACAAAACTTTGTATTGACCCAAGTCAACGACTGTCTAGATATTGAGAAAATTTCTGAATTTTTGGTAGGCTTTGAAAAATTTCAACTAGCACTTTCCCCTACTAAAGAAATTAAAATTGAATCGTTAACTCCCGAAGAACAAATGACTTTTTTAACCCTTCATTTTGAAGGAGAAGGGGTAATTACAGATTTCCTAGGAGTGCTAAAAAACTATTCTCTTTTACATTTTATGACATCCGAAAACTACATGAAAACCTATTTGGGATTTGAGTTTATGCCGGGGCGTTATTTAGGAAATGTAGCTGTTTAAAAACTTTATTTATGAAATCAAATACTTTTGATACTATTGTTGTTGGGGCAGGAATGTCAGGTGGTTGGGCTGCCAAAGAATTTAGCGAACAAGGATTTAAAACACTTTTGCTTGAACGAGGACCCAATGTAGAACATCTTAAAGATTACCCCACTACTAATATGCAACCATGGGAATTTAAACATCGAGGGCGATTGACGGCTCAGGATATTAAAGACAACCCCATTGCCAGCCGATGTTATGCCTTCAGAGAAGATGCCAAGCATTTTTTTGTTAAAGACAATGAACACCCTTATGTTCAAAAAAAACCTTTTGATTGGTTAAGAGGATACCAAGTGGGAGGTAAATCCATCATGTGGGCGCGTCAAGTTCAACGATGGAGTAAATATGATTTTGAAGGCCCTGCCAGAGATGGCTTTGCGGTAGATTGGCCTATTCGTTATGATGATTTAGCGCCATGGTATACCTATGTAGAACAGTTTGTAGGAGTAAGTGGAAATAAAGATGGCCTTGATACTTTACCCGATGGTGATTTTTTAAAACCTTGGGAATCCAATATTGTTGAAGATTATTTCAGCACTGAAATGAAAAAGCATTACACAGATCGACATGTTATCTATGGTCGATGTGCTCATTTGACAGAAAGTAAGCCTCAATTTATTGAGCAAGGAAGAGGACTTTGTATGAGTCGGAGGATTTGTCAAAGAGGGTGTCCTTTAGGGGGCTATTTTAATGCCAATTCAACTTTGATCCCGTGGGCGTTGAAAACAGGTAATTTAACCTTAAAACCGGATAGTGTGGTTCATTCCGTTTTGTATGATGAAGCAAAACAAAAAGCAATTGGAGTCCGTGTGATTGATGCAAAAACCAAAGAAAGTCAAGACTATTTTGCCAAAGTAGTATTCGTTACTGCAGCTACATTAAATACAAATTTGATTTTATTGAATTCGAAATCCAGCCGTTTTCCTAACGGCCTTGGAAATGATAATGGCCTGATGGGAAAATACATTGCTTTTCATAATTACAGAGCAACCATTAATGCACAATATGAAGGTTTTCCAGACCGAACAACAGAAGGTGCAAAACCAACCTCTCATTATGTTCCTCGCTTTAGAAATGTATACAAACAGGAAACTGATTTTTTAAGAGGCTATGCTGCCGGTTTTGGTGCTCGTCCCATGCGTGAAACGAATAGAAATGGTTTCGGTCCACCTTTAAAAGAACAATTGCTTCAAACCAAGGAAACGGGTGTATGGAATGTTAATTCTCATATGATGGGGGAAACGATACCCAAAGAATCCAACCAAGTTACTTTAGATCAAGAAAAAGTAGATGAATGGGGGATTCCATTATTAAATATTGATGTTGATTATGATGAAAATGATGAAAAAATGATCCAAGACTTTTTTGAGCAGTTTACTGAAATGTATACAAAAGCAGGGTTTGTAAATATTCGAACAAATGATAATAAAAGAAGGCCCGGAAATGACATCCATGAAATGGGTGGTGTCAGAATGGGAAGAAATCCTAAAACATCATTATTAAATGGCTGGAATCAATTACATGAATGTGAAAACGTTTTTGTTACAGATGGCGCTTGCATGACTTCAACAAGTACTCAAAACCCCTCACTGACTTTTATGGCAATCACAGCCAGAGCTGCCAATTACGCAATTGAACAAATGAAAAAAGGGCTGATTTAAAGACTCTTACTGAGTAACCTCAAACTCTACTCTTCTGTTCATTTGATGTGCTTCTTCAGTTATTTTAATTGCTGGACTTTTCTCAATCCAACTTGAAATATCTTTAAGCTTTAATTCTGTTTGAACTTTTTTAGCTTGACTGAAATAGTCAAAAGTTTCAATAACAACTTGGATTTCGCCCTTCAGATTAACTAATTTGATCGGAGAATATCCTGAATTACTAAGCTTGGACATCATTGAATTACTTATTTTCTCATCCCTAGTAATCCCTGCTATTAAAAGATAATTCTTATAGGTATTGTTTTCAATCGTAGTCTCACCATAACCTATAGCATCAATATTATTTTTGTTTTTCATTTTAGATTTTAGATAATCTATGATTGAATTTGCCCTTTGTTTCGATAACATTAAATTATAATCGGCTGATCCTCTTGCATCAGTATAAGCCTTAACGGTCAATTCTACCTCAGGATATTGATCCAGAAACCTAACCAATTCATCAAATCGCTCTTTGTATTTCGCCCATAAGTCACTTTTGTCAAATTCATAATAAATAGGTCTAATTATAAATTCGATATTTTCTTTTTCAGCGTTAGCAGCGGCTTTAGTTCCATTTAAATAAACAGAGATGGCTTTTGAAGTATTGTTTTTCGATTCTAATCGATATTGAAAGCTGTCTTTCAGGATTAAAGGATTTTTGACTAAATACCAAAAGCTACCGTCTTCATTCAATTGTAAATTCCCATTTACAGAATTGTTTTCTAAAACCACTTTTTTGTCTATTAAAACTTGAAGTGGGTCTTCTGAAATCATGCTAGCTTGATCATTTTTGGATACGCCTTCTGTAGTTACAAATAGCGTGTCTGGAGTAAAGGTATATACATCCTCAATTCCTTTTATTTCTGGGGTATAAATAAAATAATAATTGTCATCTTTCCCCATACCACCCTTTCGGTTGGAGCTCATAATTCCCAATTTAGTTTTTGGATCTAAAGAAAACCCAAAATCATCACTTTCAGATAAAAAGGGTTCTTTCAATTGGCTTATTACCCATTTTTGTTCTGAGTGAATTTGCCCCATAAATAGATCTAAAAATCCATTTTCATCAGTGCGTTTCCTAGAAAAAAATACTACTCCTTTATCATAAATAAAAGGGAATACTTCATCCGATGAAGTGTTTATTTCTGGACCCATATTTTGGGGGTCTCCAAGGCTACCTTCATCCGTAATTTGCACTTTATATAAATCCATCCCCCCAAAACCTCCCGGCCTATCACTAGAAAAATAAAGCGTCTTTTCTTGGCTATCAAAAGTTGGGTGCATGTTTGAATAATTTCCATCAATTTCAAAAATAGGGACTTGAGGTTCTTTATCTAACTCCTTCGGATATGACGTTTCAAAAATATTTAATTGATATTCATTATCTGTTCCCATTTCACCCACATTTCTGGTAAAATATAAAGTGTTTAAATTACGATCATAGGTTGCTGGACCTTCCTGAAAGCTAGTATTCAATTCAAAAATTAATTGGTCTTCAACAAGAGTTTTTGTTAGGGTGTCTATTGTAGCTTTAGCTAAATTGAAGACAGTACTATTAGAACGAATTCTATTGCGCTTTAACTTTTCACCTTTCATTTTTTTTGCAGTGATATATAAAAACTCGATGCGATTACTATCTTCAATTCCTTTAATTTGAAGCACTCCAAATTCATCCTCTGCTGTGTTGTTCAAAAAGGGAACTAGTCCCTTATTTGTATCTATTGTCTTTTCTAAAAGTAGCGCTTTAGTAGTGCTTGGAATTGTTTTATTCTGACCTTGAGTCAAAAAAGAATAACAACAAAAAATAAAAATCAATTGCTTTTTCATGTCAAAATAGTCTTGGTGATCGTAAAAATCCAATTTCCTTTAACCCTAACTGAAAGCGTAAAAGAATTTCATGCGAGGTGTTTGTAATTCCAATATTAATATTTGCTAAAGTACCCTGATACGCATATCCAATTGTCAGATTATTGGTAATATTAAGCCCTGTTAAAATCCCATAAAACCCGGCTGTATTTTTATTGGGAAATGCATTTTGAACATTGGCTCTATATTGAGGCCCTAGAAAAAAAATGTCCTGATAAGAAAATAAAATACTCACATCATATACCAAGGGATTCGCCTCCATTTTTTGGAATAAAATGCTTGGCTTGATTTGTACAAAAGAATTTAAATTAACTAAAAAACCTCCGATAGCATAGTAATATCGATTTAGATAAAGCTCTTCGTCTTGGATAAAATAAGGAAGTCCAACACCCAAATAAAAATTTGGGTGTTGTAAATACAGTCCAAAACCAATGTTAGGGCTTGAATCATCAAGTGGTGTGTTACTCAAAAACGAATCCCCCGAAGTTGTTGGCGACAATATAGAGGGGTCCAAACGAAACGATCTATTACTGACTTTTAAACCAAGTCCCAACTTCATTCCTGTGTCATTCAATGGGAGGTGATAAGACAAATCAACAGCAATATTAACTCTTTTAGTAGGCCCAATATTATCTGTAACATTAGAAAGACCTACTCCAACGTTTTTATTTTTTACCAAATGACTTATGCTAAAGGCATGTGTTTCAGGAGCTCCTGTTATCCCGCTCCACTGATTTCTTGTCCCCGCTGTAATTTGAGTAACCCCTGTCGCACCCACATAAGCTGGATTAATCGCTTGATGATTAAACATATATAATGAAAAAGAAGCTTCCTGTTGTGCCCTTAGAAGGGAAGTAAGACAACAAAAAAATAATATAAAGGAAGATCGTTTATTCATTTTAATTTCTGTTTAAATAAATAAATCCTTTTTTAATATCTCCATCCATATATAATATATAAAAATAGGTTCCATTGGGTAATGGACTTCCATTGTAATACCCATTCCAATCGTTTTGATAAGAATTAATCTCATATAATTTAAGCCCAAGACGGTTATATATTTCAAGGGTATGGCTGCCAAATTTTTCTAACCCAATAATCTCTAAATTATCATTAATACCGTCACCATTAGGTGAAATAGCATTGGGAATAATCAGTTCGTTTAAAGAAAGTACAGCTACACTAGATGTAATCGGATCTGAACAAATAAATAAAGAGGTAATCTCAACACGAAACTGGGTTTTATTATCACTCGAACTTGCATTATTTAGGGTCAACTGGTCTGAATTAACCCCAGAAAAATTTGTTGAATTAGCTACGTTTTCAAAGCTCACACCGCCATCTGTACTTATTTGCCATTGATAGGAAACAGCAGTAGAGGTGTAATTTGTCAGCCCAATTGTGAATGTAGTACCTGAAGTAAAATCAACTGTTTCCGGCAAAAAAACTTCTGTGGAAGGTCCTGCTTGATATTCTAAATAGTCCGATACACCATTTTCGTCTAAATCCAAAGGGGTTTGATACGCTTTGGAATCAAGGACCAATCCGTTTTCATCTACAATTAAATTTTCAGCTTCTGAAACACTAATTATCCCCGCCTCAATGGAGTCCAAACAACCATCTCCATCACTATCCAAATCAATATCATTGGTTAATCCATCTCCGTCCAAATCAATTTCCTGCTCTACACTATTTAAAATGCCATCATTGTCTCTGTCTTCATCACAAAGATCTCCTACACCATCTTGGTCTGTATCTAATTGATCTGGATTTGAAATAATAGCACAATTATCATCAATATCTAAGATTAAGTCATTATCAAAATCTTCATTATCTAAGGTTAAAAGTAAGACTGACACATCTTTTAAAAGCTTATAATCTTTATCTAAAGTAGCATCACTAATCTGAACAATAAGAGAGGAGTTAATATCACCATCTATTATAGGATCATCCACTCCAAATAATTCTATTTCTTGATAGACATCCCAGTTTTCTGGGGTGAAAATCAAAGCAGTGCTTCCAATAGCAACTTCAGAATAGTCTGATAAAAACAATGTTAATGTAACTTCCGCATTTGGCAATTGAGTAAGTCGAATTGGCACTAGAGTAGAATTCATATTTTCAGAGAGGACTTCTGGAGTTCCTATCTCCAAACCAGGCACCTCGTTGTCCTCATTATAAAACACCACATCTACAACTCCTGAAGCCCCCAACTGGTCATAGGGTGGTTCCTCTGACACCGGATCTCCCGTAATCAAGATAACTTCTTGGGTGCCATCCAAAATGAAATCATCTAAGCCCGTGAGTGTAATTTGATTGCGCTCGGGTTTATCCCAGTTTTCTTGTAAAATCGTTATTGATGTTTCCAAAAGTTGTATCTCATCCTCCACAGTAGATAATGACAAAGGAATGGTTACCGATGCTCCTGCGCTAATAGAAGATAACAATTCAAAATAAACCACAACATCGGTTCCATCTTCACTAGTTCTATAATTATCATCTTTTACAGATAAGAAAATTCCAGGTGCATCATTGTCTTGATTGGTCATTTGATGTTGTGAGAGTGAACTGGGATCTATTCCAGCATAATTATCATCATCTGTGTTAATGCTATCAAGTAAAATAAAATAATCTATGGGTCCATCGGGAAAAGGAGGAGCATCATCAATTCCCTTAATAATTATCGTTTGAGGAATATCCCAATTGGAACTGATAAAGGTAATTACATCATTAGAAACTTCTCCCTCAGCGGTATTTGAAGAGCTAAAATTTAGTTGAACTGGAGCGTTGGGTTGGGAGGTTAAAACTACTTTGAGGCTTCCTTCATTCCCGTTTTCTCCCGTTAAAGGATCTACAATACTAATTTCAATACCCGCCTCATTAGCATCATCATCAAGGATTTGTCCTGTTAAAGTCTGAGATACGGTACACAAATAAGCGATGTCTGAATTACTAGCAACTTCAATGCCAATATGAAACTCTTGTGTTTCCTCTTCTGTTAAATCGTCATCAACTGGATATAGGTTAACTACAGCTGAAACACTCCAGCTAAGTGGATCAAACTCGATCAAAAGTTCTTCCGCCGCAATAAATATATGCTCAGGATTTTGATTGGTTAATTGAATATAAACCTTTTCTGCAGGGGCTTGGGATAAAGAAACCTTGAAGTTGGCCGTCACCCCATTTTCATTTAATGGATTACTAATTTCTGATAGAATAAAATCGTAATCCTTGTATACTTCCACAACAAAATGTTGATCGCATGTAGCTCCGTTTTTACTTATTTGTACTGTGTAAGTTGTCGTTTCTGAGGGCTTTACCTCAATACTGCTGCTGGTTGCCCCGGTAGACCATAAATAAGTGGCACTGGTTATATCTGTAGTAAGAGTAACCGTTTGGTTAGCACATACTGGTGTTTCAAAATTTAAACCATTTCCTTGAATTACTTCAATCTCGATGCTATTGGAACACGTTACTCCATTTTTTGTCACTTGAATTGTATAGCTCGTAGTTTCTGTGGGAGTAATAGAAATACTGCTGCTGGTTGCCCCGGTAGACCATGAGTAAGTTGCGCCAGTGACACTTGAACTTAAGGTAACTGTTTCACCAAAACAAACGGTTGTTGCGGTTGCGGTAATTTCGCTGTCTAGTACTTCAATAACAATTGAACTTGTGGAACTTATTCCATTCTTTGTGACTCGAACAGTATAGGAGGTTGTTGCTGTCGGAGATACAACAACACCTTGGGTTGTAGCTCCATTTGACCAGAGATAAGTTGCATCATCTTCTGTAGCGCTTAAACTTGCCGTATCACCCTCACAAATAGTAGTCGCAGTTGCTGAAATTGTTGAGGTCAGTACAACTACTTCAATGGAACTGGAACATGTTACTCCATTTTTTGTCACTTGAATTGTATAGCTCGTAGTTTCTGTGGGAGTAATAGAAATACTGCTGCTGGTTGCCCCGGTAGACCATAAGTAAGTTGCGCCAGTGACACTTGAACTTAAAGTTACTGTTGCATTTTCAAATACACTTGTAGCTGTAGCGGTAATTTCGCTGTCTAGTACTTCAATAACAATTGAACTTGTGGAACTTATTCCATTCTTTGTGACTCGAACAGTATAGGAGGTTGTTGCTGTCGGAGATACAACAACACCTTGGGTTGTAGCTCCATTTGACCAGAGATAAGTTGCATCATCTTCTGTAGCGCTTAAACTTGCCGTATCACCCTCACAAATAGTAGTCGCAGTTGCTGAAATTGTTGAGGTCAGCTCATCTGTGGAACATATTCGAGAAAATTTAATCCTTTGTTCATTTCTAGCTCCTCCAGTTGCTGCTGTAAATCCCCAATAAACATATGGATTTCCTCCAAAAACTTGATCTATAGCATTGTAACTAGTAGAAAAAATCACCTCGCCATCAAATTTGAGTCCCAAAGTAGAAGTATCTGCCTCCCAACCTATCTCGATAGAATGCCAGAGTCCGTCTTCTAAATCACTCATTGAAATTGCAGGAATTACCAGGGAATTAGTTCTTTGACCATTTATGTTTATATCTATGTGGTCATCAGCCGATGGATCCATTTGTCTATTGTAATACGTGTCAAATTCAATTGCCACTGAAGGAGATATTCCAGTGTTAGGATCATTGTTCTGATTTATTAGATATCCCAATCCTCCTCCAGGTTCTCCTAAGTCAGTAGAGTTGGGTTGAAAAACAAAGGCTATTCCATCAGCACCACCATTTTTATTTCCTAAATATATTTCCCCATTAAGAACAAAATTTTCATTCAATGAAATCCGATTATTATTCCAAACAGATCCGTTTTGAAAATTTTCGTCTGTGGTAAGTCTAACATAATCCCCATCAATAATAGAAGTGTTCATTCCCACCAATGAAAAAGAAGATTCATAATAATTAGAATCTACAGTTATACAGTTTGGATTATTTAAAAAGGCCATTGATCCATTACCATCTGAGTCTATTGCTCCTTCAATAGAATCACTTATACCATCACCGTCAGAATCTAAATCATTAATATTAAGTATGCCATCATAATCATCCAAACAAGGGTTAAAATAGGATTCTATTTGTAAAGTTGCATCAATTGAACCTCCTCCATTATGGTTTGTATTTCCATGGGAATACAAAAAATTCAATGTCACAAACATTATATATACTCTGTTTATAATTTTATTTTTTTTTAACATGAATTAGTTAGATATGTTTTTTAAAACAGAATTATAGATAAGTATTGAAACAAATGATTAAAAATAATATTAATGTTTTCTACAGTGAATTCAAAATATAAACCTTTTTGTTTTCAAGGTCTTCCCCAATTGAAATTGCGAATTCTGCAAAATTTGGATCCATCATCATTTGGCCAAGCTTGGCCATGTTTACATCATATAAATAAACCGACACTTTGTTCGGATCGTTTACATCTCGTAATACTAAGGTCCTTGAATCATCGCAAAATGTTACCCGATTTTCTTTGTCTCCCATAAAGCCTTTATTCCAAACTGAAAATCCTTTTGTTAATGGAATAATAACGGCTACATCTGTAAGGGCATTCTGGTTTAAATCTGAAGCATTATACCACTCACTCTGGTGTTGAATTTTGCCTTCTTCATTAAAAAAAAGTACGGCATAGTAATCCATTAGTACAGGCGCATTAGTATCCGCGTTCAGGGACTTCCAAGTTCCATACACACGAACATCGCCATTGGGTTTTTGATTTTCATCCAATCCCGCATAATATTGGGCATTGGTAAATTCAATTTCATTGAAGCTTGCATTAAACCCTGCCATAGTGGCTTTCCAAGTGCTCACGTCTAAAGAATCTACTCCTGTTGGAGGTGGAGACCAAGTGAAATCCTCTGAGACATAACCCTCCATATTATCAAGCTGTTTATCTGAAAAGGCTTGAAAGAAGTTTTTTGTAGTCGCTACATTGTTTTCAAATTTAATCATCGCTTGAGAGGATGATGTACCTGATTCACAGTTGTATAAAAATATGCTACAGGCCAGAAATAAAAATAGTTTTTTCATTTGAAATTTATTTATAGTTTTATAAAATAGTTGATTCTAAATTTACAAAACATTTTTAAAAAGACTGTTGAACTGTTTTTATTCTGGAATTCTAGAATTCATGATCCAAAACCATAGAGGAGGAACTAAGGATAATAGGATTGATGTAGGATAGCCAAAAGGAAGTTGAGGGCTTTCTTTTTTATTTTCCAAAATTTGATATTTTTTTGATGCCTTAAAATGATGATCGCTGTGACGGGTTAATTCATATAAAACAATGCGTCCAATGATGTGATTAGAATTCCAAGAATGATGTGTTTGAACACGCTCGTAACGACCAGAAGGAAGTTTCTTTCTAACCAATCCATAGTGCTCTACATAATTGATTGTTTCTAAAAAAACAAAAGACAAAACCCCAACAGCCAGTGCAAAAAGCAGCCCTGATATTCCAAAAAACAGAAAGCAGAGATCCAAATAACACAGTTGAAAAATAGAATACCACAGCATGTCGTTTTTGAGAGAAAAATAAGTGTGATTCCCTTTTGCAAGAATCGAAAGTTGAATTTGCCAAGCATTCTTATATTGCTTTAAAACAGAGGTAATCCAAAAATGATATACACTTTGATTTTTCTTTGAAGTGGCAGGATCTTCGGGAGTTGCTACATTTTTGTGATGTCCAAAATTATGTTCTAAATAAAAATGCATGTAAAGGCAAGGCAGCAGCAATAATTTTGAAAGTGTTCGTTCCCGTTGAGTCTTTCTGTGGCCTAATTCGTGAGCTACATTAATGGCATTAGTAGCCAATAAAATACCTAAGGATAAAACAATACCTACCATTTCAAAGGGCAACATGGATTTTGTTTCCAATACCCAAAAACCATAGGCTAAAAGACCAAATACAAAAGGAATATTTAGATAAAGTAGAATGTCAAATAAAATATTATTTAGCCTTTTCTCTTTCTGAGATTCTGAATACTCTCTGTCATAATCTTTTAAAATAATCTCTAATAAGGGTATAAAAATAAAAGCATAAAGAGGGGTCGCAAAAGTCAAAATACCATTATAAGAAATGGATACCAACGTCATTAGTGGAATAGTGTAAGCAAATAAGTATTTTAAGTCACTCATAGTGTGCTAGTTTAAAGTAAGTTACAAAATTATCTAACTCAATTTATATTTTAGCTTATGAATGAAAAATAAAAATGTAGTTTTTTGAGAGATTTACTATCTTTAAAAAAATAAAAATTTATGGCACTTGTAGGAATTACTGTAGTTATTACAACAATCATTACTTTAATAATTATTGTTGTTGACATGAGCAAATCATAATCTTAAATTAAGATTCCATTCTTTGCCCTAAGAAATTTTAAAGCATATGAAAAATCTATCAACCGCTTTCGCTATCATTATTGGATGTTTTATTCTTAGTATTTTTCTTTACCTAGGTCTCTCCGCAAATCGGTATTCTCACATTGAAGGGAATAAAATTATTGATCAAAAAACAGGTACAATTTACGATTTAGATAAAAAGCAGTACACCGAAAAAAATGGGGATCTCTATCAATACGAATAGAGCTATAAGTCTCAAAGAAGAGTTTCAAAAAGAAATATAGGGGCCTAAAAAAGTTTGTTTTTCTCTAAAACAATTTTTGTGAAAAATTAGGGTTATAATAGTAAAGCCTCGGCATGTTTAATTATTCAAAGTGTCTTTTTATTGTTTTCCTTTTTATCTCTACCAATATTGTTGCACAAGGAGGAGCCTTATTGTTTCAACAATATAATAGAGGGCCCGGATTGGGTGAATCGTATTCAAAATGGAGCCTTTATGGTGGGCCGGAAATAAACAGAATAAATGCAACTTTGAGTACCTCCTCTCCTACTTTAACTGTTGGAGCGCTCATTCACCTAGAATATAGGTTGTCAAAAACCGCTGGCTTAGTCACAGGTGCAAATTATACTCCTGTAAGTTATACGTTTCCCATCTTAGATTCGTTAGGAAAACATCGCCTAAAATACATTAGCATTCCTCTATTTCTAAGGGTTCATCCAACAAAAAAAGTAAGCTTGAATTTTGGTGCACTTTACAATTTATATCTAAAAGGAACGAAAATAGTTTCTTTTGAAGATACTGAAACCATATCCCCTTATGAAGAAGGTGTCTTTTCCAATAGTTTTGGCCTTGTTGTACAAGCGGGATACCATTTTTGGCAACAATTTTATGGTTATGTAAACTATAGATGGGCAAAAAAAACAAGCCCCTTGACACAGGCAGAAACGAACAATTCAAAAGGCCTACAATTAGGATTAACCTACACCTTTTGGAGTTCTTCTAAAAGATAAAATATTATTCCTTTTTAGTGCTAATTTCAATAACTCCTGAAACGCCTTCAGCACCATATTTTTTTAATGCTACCTCCCCTTTTAACACATTAATTGATTCAATTTGATCTGGATTTATGGTCTCAATAAGATCAGTATTTCTTTCAATTTTTCCGTCAATTACAAATAAGGGATTGTCAGCCGCCATTTTTGAAATGAAAATAGGCTCCTTTGGCTCTTCTTCAATCCATGTTGCCTGCCCAGAAAATAAGCTGTCCGACTTAAAAAAAACGTTCTTAGGAGATTGCTCCCTGCCAAAAAATAAAATTTCACTTTCTCCTTGTTCTCCTAGTTTAATAACTTTTCCAGAACGAATCATTTCTCGGTGTACCTCGTTGGGTTTTGAATAAGTTGTTTCCTCTGATACTGGACTTTCATATATTTTGACCACCAAGCAGGAGGAAAAAATAAACAACACTAAAAAACTTAAAACAAGTGATTTCATTTGAGTGGATATTAATTAATTAAACGGATTAAAGTAATATTCAGATAGGGGTGACGGTTTGATCTTTCAGAAACCAGTTTTTTAGAAATTGAGTTTATCACAAAATGGGCTCTCCATAAACGTGAGTAAAAAACAATCCCTGCTTGCAATGTATCAACAAATTTGTTAGCAACAAAATCAAAAGGGCTATTGGTCTTATTCAGATTTCCGACTAAAGAATATTCATAATAATTATAGTGAAAAATTTTACCTAAAAATAATGCTGTTCCTTTTTTGATAATTTCCAGTCTATTGCCAAAAAATGGAAGCCCTTCAAGGTTCCCTATTTGAATTCCTATTCGACTAGAAGCGCCTGTCCGGAAGGTTCCAAGATCTAATCGAGACTCTTGTACAAGTTTTAAGCGCTTAATAATGGGAATTCCCCAGCGAATTTTAGCTTGAAAATTAAAATGAAATTGTTGTGGTATAGAATACGCCCATGAAAGTTCATTCAGGTTGAGTATGTATTTATGATAATTGTTTTGAATGGGTCTAGCCAGTGAAGCATCCGCTCCTGTCGTTCCTCCTTCAACTCCCCACCCAATTCCAAAGTCAGGTTTTTTAAAACGATCTTCGAAAAACCTTAAAAAAAGCCATCCACTATAAGGATAGTCCATTTTAGAAAGCCTGCTTGTTTGATGATAAGAAGGGGTATTAATTTCTTGACCCAACGTCCAATGATGAGAAACCAAAACTTGGTCTTTATCAATTGAGTCTTTTTTTGATTTTAAAACCTTTCCATACTCCAAAAAAATCCCGCTGCTGTAATATTGGTCAATTCCAAAGTAGAGGTCGTTGTCAACGTTGACCCCCATATAACGCTGCCCCTGGATAATACCAAAAAAAGTCAACGATAAAACCGTTAAAATGTACTTTTTATACAATAAAAATAGTGCTCAATTATTCCTTATTCTTCAAAATCAATAAAGGAACTGTACAATAAAAATCTTTCTTGAAAATAATATCTGTTTCCCAAAGCTTTTCAAAAAAACCACGCTCTCTTTTAAAAACAACCAATAGATCTGGATTATATTCTTGAAAATGTTCTAAAACACCTTGATAAACTGTTGCATTAGCAGAATAAATAAGTTGCTCAGCACGTTGCATAAGTCCATCATTCAATTGATGATTCCTGTTTGCAAATCCTGGAACTTTGACCAGTAATAATTTTAATTTTGCTTCAAATTTATCTTGAATAGTAACAAGTGGATTTATCGTGCTTGAAGCTTTTACTTCTCCCGTTTTAAATGCCATTAGCATTTTTTTAGGTGGCTTGAATTCTTTCCCAACTGGTGCTACCAAAACTGGAATGCTTGTTCTCTTAATTACACTTCCAGCAATTTTTCCTAAAAAAACATCGTTGTTAATGTCATTATTCAGCGTAGCTGTAATGATCAAATCCAAACCAATCGTATGATCCAACTTTTTGATTGCTCCAATCAAATCTTGTTCACTACTTACAATCTTGATTTTATTAATATCAGAAGTGATTGAAGAAACTATAGTTTTTATTCGAGTAACATTTTCTCCCTGTATTTTTGCACTCACATTGGCAATTGAAGTCAAAGATGAAAAGGCAGGATAGGCATCGATAACATAAATAGTGCTTTCAAAGTGACGGGCAACTTCTAAAGCATATAATAATGTTGTTTTAGCATATTTAGAAACTCCAATAGGGACAAGAATATTATGCATTTCAAATTTTTTACAAAAATACTAAGACTCAAGTTACAATAATTAATTTTACATTAAAATATTATATGATTAGAAAATCACTTCTGCAGGATCTAAATGCCGTAAAAAAAATTACTGAGGCATGTGCAAAAGACATGATCGATCAAGGGATTTTTCAATGGAATGAGCATTATCCCTCAAAAGATGTTCTTAAAAAAGATATTGAAGAAGGGAGTCTTTATGTTATCGAATTAGATACAGTCGTTTCAGGATGTATTATGTTTTCTGAAGAAAAAGATTCGTTGTACGACACTATAGATTGGCTTACTCCAGATCATTCCAATTTATACATTCATAGACTTGCGATTCACCCTATACATCAAAAAAAAGGATGGGGTCAAAAACTAATGGCTTTTGCAGAAAACCACGCATTAAAAAATAAAAACAGATCCATTCGCTTAGATACTTTTAGTAAAAACCCTAGAAATAATAAATTCTATGAAGCCAGAGGCTTTAAACGATTAGGGGATGTTTATTTTGTAAATCAGAGCACTTTTCCATTCCACTGTTATGAAAAAGTTTTGCAACCCTTATAGAATGATTACTTTTACCACTCTATGGAAGCATATGTAAAAAACTATTATGAGGGAAATATAGGATTCCTTGAATTTGGAAATCCTGCAGGAAATTCTTTACCCTCGCCACTCTTAAAAGCGTTTAAGGCTGGATTAATTGCTCTTGAAAAGGATTCTAATGTACGTGTTATTGTAATTCAAAGTTTTGGAGATAGAGCCTTTTGTGGAGGTGCCTCCTTAGCAGAGATGAAAACGCTGCAGACCCTTGAAGAAGCAACTGCCTTTTTTATGGGAATTGCGGATTTGATAAATACACTAAGGTCACTTTCAAAATTTGTAATTGGAAGGGTGCATGGAAAAGTTGTTGGGGGTGGAGTTGGCCTTGTGGCAGCTTGTGATTATGTCCTTGCAAATAGAACTGCTCAAATAAAACTATCTGAATTGTCTATTGGGATTGGCCCCTATGTCATCGAGCCTGTAGTCTCCCGAAAAATAGGGGGAACTGCATTTGCTCAGCTTTCCCTTGATGCACATCAATGGAAAAGTGCAACATGGGCAGAAGATAAAGGCCTTTATCACGCGCTTTTTGAAACCCAAGTGGAATTAGACCTAGCAGTGAAGACCAACGCAGAACGCTTTGCAAGTTATCCTGAAAAAGCAGTAAAAACATTGCGTAAATTACATTGGAAAGAAACAGAGCATTGGGATAAACTACTACCAAAAAATGCAGCTATCACAGGTGAATTAGCATTGCAAGAGGCTACACAAAATATTCTTAAAAAACTGTAAATCAAATGAATAATAATATCCGAATCTCTAAAGAGTTTAAGTTTGAAACTGGACATGCTCTTTTTGGTTATGATGGCCTCTGCAAAAATGTTCACGGCCATAGTTACAAACTCACCGTTTCGTTAATTGGAACTCCTATTTCTGACCCCAATAATGTGAAGTTTGGAATGGTTATGGATTTTAGTGAGCTTAAAACGATTGTTAATCGTTGTATTGTTGATCCTTTTGATCATGCTACAGTTTTGAATGTCAACTCTCCTCATAAAGAATTGGCAAACGCAATGGAGTCTCGTGGGCACAAAATTGTTCGTGTATCCTATCAGCCCACTAGTGAAATGATGATTATTGATTTTGCAGATAAGATTAAAAAGGAGCTGCCAACCCACTTAGGTTTGCACCATTTAATTCTGAGAGAAACAGAAACTTCTTATGCAGAATGGTATGCTTCAGATCAATAATTAAAATCCTAAGGCTTCCAAATCTGCTTTGGGTTTTGGTTTTTCTTTCTTGTCTGGATCTGTAACATCTCCGCAATCAACCGCAATACTCAAATTTTCAGGAACTATAAAGTCCTCTTGAGAAACACCTAATTCAGGAAGGTTATACAAGGATTTCATGTAACTACCCCAAATTGGTAATGCCATAGTAGCTCCCTGTCCGAAAGCAATGTCCTTGAAATGAATTGAACGATCTTCCCCGCCAACCCAAACGCCTGTCGCTAAATTAGGGACCATTCCCATAAACCAACCATCACTCTGGTTTTGTGTTGTTCCTGTTTTTCCTGCAATAGGATTTTCAAATAAATAAGGATACCCCGTTACAACATTTTCATATACATAGTTTGTCTTTTCAAGGCCTGCATGACGTAATCTAGTACCGGATCCACCTTGGGTAACCCCTTGCATTAGATTAACTGTAACATAAGCCACCTCCTGACTTAAAACATCTTGGGTTTCTGGAACAACTTCATAAAGCGCTCTTCCATTCTTATCTTCTATACGAGTAACCATTACAGGCTTCACATAAATTCCTTGATTGGCAAAGGTGCTGTAAGCTCCCACCATCTCAAAAAGGCTTATGTCAGGTGTCCCCAAAGCAATAGAGGGAACCGCTGGGATATCCGAAGTAATCCCCATTTTTCGTGCTAAATTTATTACAGGGCGTGGCCCAACTAAATCCATTAAACGTGCACTAACCGTATTCACAGAATTCGCTAAGGCATTCTTTAACGTTCGTGTTCTACCATATTTATCACCCGAGTTTTTTGGACACCAAGCATCAATATTTCCATGCTTCATAGGCTCGATACAGTACAATGCATCTGGAAGTGAATCACAGGGTGAAAGTTTCAACTGATCAATCGCTGTGGCATATAAAAATGGCTTAAAAGTAGACCCTATTTGGCGGCGGCCTTGTTTTACTTGATCGTATTGAAAATGTTTATAATTAAACCCTCCAACCCATGCTTTAACATGTCCCGATTGAGGTTCCATAGACATCATTGCCGCTCGAAGGAAGTATTTGTAATACCGTATTGAATCCATAGGGGACATTATTGTGTCTCGTTCTCCTTTCCAGCTAAAAACGCGCATGGGAACTTTAACCTTGAACACTTTTTTAATTTCTTCTTCTTCAAAGCCTGCCAACTTCATCTTACGCCATCGCTCAGAACGATAGGCAGTTCTTAACATGAGTGTGTCTATTTCTCCACTTCGTAAGTCTAAAAACGGTGCTGTAGGGTTGGCTCTTCGTGTGTTTTGTTTTGAAAATTCACGCTGTAGATTTTTCATATGCTGATTGACAGCTTCTTCTCCCAAGCTCTGCATTCGAGAATCAATAGTCGTAAAAATTCTAAGGCCATCACGATATAAGTTGTGCTTTGTCCCGTCTGGTTTTGGGTTTGCACTAATCCAGACATCCATAAATTCTTTCAAATAAGCTCTGAAATAAGTGGCTAGACCTTCTCTATGTGACTCTGGTGTATAGGTAATTTCTAAAGGGAGAGCCGAAAGAGAGTCCATTTCCTCATTTGTAATTAGTTCATTACGAACCATTTGTTGAAATACGGTATTGCGTCGAACACGTACCATTTCTGATCTTCGAATTGGATTGTATAAAGAAGAATTTTTTAACATACCTACTAAGGTTGCAGACTCTTCAATACTTAAATTTTGAGGGGTTTTATTAAAAAATATTTTTGCCGCAGACTGCACCCCGTCGGCTTGATAACCAAAGTCGTATTTGTTTAGATACATGGCCAATATTTCCTTTTTGGTGTAGCGCTGTTCCAATTGAATCGCAATGACCCATTCTTGTGCCTTTTGTAAAACTGTTTTAATCTTATTTCGTGAACGAACCCCTACAAAAATTTGCCTTGCCAACTGTTGGGTTATTGTGCTCGCACCTCCACGTTTTCCTAAATAAGCAAAGGCTCTTAGGGTCCCTTTCCAGTCGATCCCAGCATGATCATAAAATCGTTCATCCTCAGTTGCAATTAGTGCATTGACCATATTTGAGGGAAGTTCTTCAAAAGTAATGGGGGTTCTGTTATCATTAAAATAATATTTCCCTAGCGTTACCCCATCTGAGGAAATAATTTGTGAGGCTAAATTGGTGTTTGGATTTTCTAGCTGTTGTAAATCTGGCATTGGTCCATACCAGCCTAAAGCTGCACCTCCAAAAAGGAGAAAGATTCCCACCATCCCAGAAAGAAAAATAACCCATAACAATCGGATGGGTTTTTTAAACGAAAGGGGTTTTATTCCTTTTTTCTTTTTAGCCATAGTTTTTACTGTTTATCTACTATTGAAATTCCCACTGAAACAATTCCACCTAGCTTAGAAACGCCCTCTGCCTTTCCATTATTGCGCATCGCTTGTGCTATTTCTATTTGCACCTTCCCTTGTTGTGGAATAACCAGGCCTTCTTTCCACCATAATTTGTTTTCTTTGAGTTCCGTAAAGCCTTTACCTAGCCAACGACCATCGGGTAAAGTCATGGCATACTCTAAAGTATCCTGAATCATGATTTCGTTATTTACTTTTAAAGAAGCAATTAAAAATATATTTGAAAACTCATATTCCGCATTGTTTCTCAGCCAAATAAAAATGTCTTTTGGGGTCTCGTTCAAAACACTAGTTGGAATTTCAAAAGCTACAGGGGTAGAACTTAATCCTTCACTAGAAATAGATTTCTGTATGCTAAACCCTTCTTCACGCATACAAGATAAGAAGGCCATCAACATCAAAAAGAAGAGTGGCTTATGTAGTTTTCTTTGGACCATTCTGAAATTTGCGTTTGTTGTTTCTTTTTTTCTTTTTGGTATGCTTGTTTGGCTGATCAAAGCGACTTAAACTATCTTCCCCTACACCACTATCAAATATTTTATCCTCTAATTTGATTTCTTCTTCTACATACTCTTCAAGACTTGAAACCACTTCTTTTGCTTTATTCTTTTGAATAATTTTAGTAGCCGCCTCAGCAGTTAGTTTATGCCATGTTATCCAATCATTTTTATAAGAATACCACAGGACTCCCTTAAAAATATCCATCTTCTGAAAGATGCCAATTCCTTTTTCAGTATGTAATTTTACTTCAGGCTTTGGAAAGGCTTTGATCGCAGATCTGTAAGCATCCAATTCATAATTAAGACAGCACTTTAGACGTCCGCATTGTCCAGAAAGTTTTTGAGGGTTTAAAGAAAGTTGTTGATACCTTGCTGCCCCGGAAGAAACAGAACGAAAATCGGTCAACCAAGTAGAGCAGCATAATTCCCTTCCACAGGAGCCGATTCCTCCAAGTCTTGATGCCTCTTCGCGCATCCCTATTTGCTTCATTTCTATGCGAATAGAAAAAGCTTGTGCCATATCTTTTATCAGTTGTCTAAAATCAACTCTATGTTCTGCAGTGTAATAAAAAGTGGCTTTTTTGCCATCCCCTTGGTATTCTACATCAGAGATTTTCATGTTTAGTTGCAAAGCAATCGCCATTTCTCGTGCTCGTTTTTGAACGCTGGCTTCACGCTCTCGCAATTCATGCCATTTATCAATTTCTGTTTGGTTGGCTAAGCGAAGAATCTGTCCAATGGCAGTGCTATCTTCTTCTACTTTTTTTCGCTTCATCTGTATAGAAACCAAAGGCCCCGAAAGGGTAACAATTCCCAGATCGTAGCCGTGTTGAACCTCAGTAATGACAAGGTTTCCTGCTCTGGCATGAATAGTATCTGGAAAGCGGAAAAATTCTTTTCTGCTGTTTTTAAAACGCACCTCAACAAAAGAGGAAGGTGCTACTCCATTGGCAGGCTCCATGTTTTCTAGCCAATCGAAAACTGTGAGTTTATTACAGCTATCGCTCCCACAGGTACCATTGCTTTTGCATCCCCTTGGGGTGCCTCCGCTACTGTTAGAACAACTGGAACAACTCATACTTTTGTTTTGACCCTAAAGATACAGGGATTTCAAATAATGATCCCTTTAATAAATCTTAAATTAGTGTTTAAATTTTAAAACTTCCGAACGTCCTTTTTTGAATATTTTATTGCTGTTGTGCAGGCCTTTTCGCAGTTCGCGTTGCTCCTCAATGGGCAAAGCAACAATCTCCTGACAAGGAGTGGAACAGCATTGATCCATTTTTTCTTGACATGCCTCACACTGAATAAACAATAAGTGACAGGCTTCATTGATACAATTTACATGCGTATCACAGGGTGCACCACATTGATGACATTGTGCGATCACATCTTCAGAAATACGTTCCCCTCGGCGTTCGTCAAACACAAAATTCTTCCCAATGAATTTATTTTCTATTTCCTGCGCTTTTACCTGACGTGCATATTCAATGATACCACCTTCTAACTGATATACATTTTTAAATCCTTTATGCTTAAAATAGGCTGAGGCTTTTTCACAACGAATACCTCCTGTGCAATACATCAAGAGTTTTTTGTCTTCTTTATGTTCTGAAAGCTCTTCTTCTATGATGGGTAACGAATCCCGAAAAGTATCTACATCTGGGGTGATGGCAGTATCAAAATGCCCAATTTCACTTTCATAATGGTTACGCATGTCCACACATATAGTGTTTTTATCTGCTAACAACATATTGAACTCTTGAGCATTGACGTGGGTTCCCTTTTGGGTTACATCAAAGGTGTTGTCTTCCAGCCCATCGGCTACAATTTTAGTACGGACTTTAATGGTCAGTTTTAAAAAGGATTTATTGTCATGTTCTATGGCAATATTTAATCGTACTCCTTCTAAAAAGGTGATTTCATCTAGGGTCTTTTTAAAGGTTTCAAATTGTTTTGCAGGAAGGGAAAGCTGTGCATTAATGCCTTCATGTGCGACATAAATACGCCCTAAAACTCCCAATGGATTCCATTGCAGAAACAAATAATCACGAAACAATTGTGGGTTGCCTAATTGAGCATATTGATAAAAAGAGAGCGTTAGCCGTTCTTGACCGGCTTCTTCGATGAGTTGCGCACGCTCTTTTGCGCTTAAGGTATTGTACAGTTGCATGCTATACTTTAGTTAAGTTTAAAAGATGGGTAAAGGTAGGGAAAATAAAGAGTTTACTCCAAATGTTTCTCTTTTCCACCAACCAAAAGAAGCTTTGTTTGCCTCCCGTTTACATAGCGAAATCCATCCCCTCCAAAATAGCCCGCTTCTTCCAACATGACACGTACGTCTTTTTCCCACTCAGGAATAAAAACCTTTGCGTTTAGCTCTATGGCATAGACGGTTTCTTCGTGCAAAGGGTGATCTCCAGAGCCAGGAACGCCTTCTTGTGCATCCCACATCCCTATGGTAGTTCCTGCAGAATGGCCATAAAGTCCCAGCGGATGTGTGTAAATCTGAGGACGTAATCCTGCAGCTTTACTATCCTCTATAGCTTGTTTTAAAATAGCATTCCCTGATTTTCCTTTCTTGTAGTTATCCGTAAGATGATCTTGAACCGCATTGCCTTGGGCAAGGGCTTCTTCCAAAAATTCAGGGGCTATAGTCTCTTCAGGTTTGAGCACATAGGCCAACTCTTGGCAGTCCGTATTAAGGGTTAGATAACTAATTCCAAAATCGCAATGCAACAAATCCCCCGGATAAATAATATCGTATTTTGACATACCATCGAAGGCGTATAAATCGCTTTTACCGGAACGTTGAACGTCAACTGTAGGGTGAAACCAAGTGTCTAATCCCAAAGCAACAACTTTTTCACGTAACCACCACACCACATCTTCAGTGGTCGTGGCACCAGGTGTGATCACTTTAGTAGAAAAAGCTTCTGAAATAATATTGTGTGTAATTTCTACCAGCTGGCTGAACAAGGTCATTTCCAAAGCTGTTCGGGTTTCAATCCAACGTACGGCTAGGAACGATGCAGAAACTACTTTTTTATGATACTTTTTCGGTAAAGCTTGCATCATTCCGTCATAATCAGTTTTTACCAAGCCGTCTGCTATTCCGTAATGTTCAGAGGTGTTGATTCCTATCCGTGTTGGATTTTGACTCTGGATATATTCTGATAATGCTTGCCATTGATCCGGTTGCTCTTCTTTATTCCAAATAGAACGAATGTTATTCCCAAAATTGTAGCGTGTAATAGCCACGGCATCAATCCCCTTTTTTGTTTTTGAAAAAACTAAAATAGTACGTCTACGAGCGTTCAGCCATGTAGGAGGTAATAAAGTTTTGACTACGGGATCTTCATTATATTCTCTGGTGATTAAAACCCAAAGATCCAAATTCTGTTCCTCCATTAGCTGGGGAAGTAAGTTCTGAATTCGGTCTTTTTGAATTGCGTCAATCATTCGTTCGCGCTCACGAAGCGGTAAAATGTCTTGACTGAAAAGGGCTTGGCTAAACAAGCAGATAAGAAAAACGAATGGCTTCATACTAAATCTCTTTAAAGATTAAACCTACAAAAAAATTGTTAATAATGCAGTCATTACAGACTTGTAAGCCTTTAGAAGAAAATGTAATTTAGCCAAAAAGCAAGTTATGTCAGATCAAAAAAGTGCAAAACAAAAAGCGCTCCAACTTACGCTAGACAAGTTGGATAAAACCTATGGCAAAGGAGCCGTTATGAGACTTGGTGATGAAGCCATTGTTGAAGTAGAATCAATCTCATCAGGTTCTATAGGTTTAGATATTGCCTTGGGAGTTGGGGGGTACCCTCGTGGGCGTGTGATCGAAATTTACGGCCCAGAATCTTCAGGTAAAACAACACTCACCCTTCATGCCATTGCTGAATGTCAAAAAAGCGGTGGTATTGCTGCTTTTATTGATGCTGAACATGCTTTTGATCGTTTTTATGCAGAAAAATTAGGTGTTGATGTGGGAGAACTCATCATATCACAACCCGATCACGGAGAGCAAGCTTTAGAAATTGCTGATAACCTGATACGCTCTGGTGCCATCGATATTGTCGTGATTGATTCCGTTGCTGCTCTAACACCAAAAAGCGAAATTGAAGGCGAAATGGGTGATTCCAAAATGGGACTCCATGCTCGTTTAATGTCACAAGCTTTACGAAAATTGACTGGATCTATTAGCAAAACGAATTGTACGGTCTTTTTCATCAACCAGTTACGAGAAAAAATTGGTGTAATGTTCGGAAATCCTGAAACAACAACTGGTGGAAATGCTCTGAAATTTTATGCTTCGGTTCGATTGGATATTCGTAGATCTACACAAATTAAAAACACAGAATCTGAAGTTTTAGGAAATAAAACTCGAGTGAAAGTGGTTAAAAATAAAGTAGCACCTCCCTTCCGCACAACAGAATTTGATATTATGTATGGAGAAGGAATTTCTAAAATTGGAGAAATTATCGATTTGGGTGTAAACTACGAAATCATAAAGAAAAGCGGCTCTTGGTTTAGCTATGGAGATACCAAAATTGGTCAAGGGCGAGATGCTGTTAAAACCTTATTGGAAGACAACCCTGAGTTAATGGACGAGCTTGAGAAAAAAATTATGGATACCTTAAAAGCTGTTGACGCTTAGTTACTTTCCTGCTTTTTCCATTTTAAAATCGCTTTTTCTGTATGCCCTTTAGGGTCATTCAATAATGATATTTTAATTATTTGATGGGCTTTTTCTTGAAGGTTAGGAATATCCGTTTCTTTCAAATTAGAAGTAGGAATAATTTCTAACGCTTTAGCGCGGAGATCCCCTGGAAAACCATGTGATGTGTGCCATGGAAATTTACGTTTACAATCTAAAAATGCCATCGGTAAAATGGGTAATTCATGTTCTATTGCAAGTTTAAAAGCACCTTGTTTAAAGGGATTTAAAACAATCGATTCATCAATGTAATCGGTTTCAGGAAAAATACAAACACTATAGCCTTTGGCAATTACTTTTTGAGCTCTTCCATATACTCCAAAACGACTTTTTGAACTACTTCGGTCTACCATTATAGCGGCTCGCTTGTATAGAAACCCAAAAATTGGAATGTTAACTAACTCCTTTTTACCTACAAAAACAAAAGGTGTTTTCCTTAATCTTAAAATGACCATTACGTCAATATAGCTGGTGTGATTTGCAATGAGCATAAAGCTCTTACCTTCTTCTGGGAAAGCATTGGCTTTTTTTACCCAAAACCCCATTCCCAACAAAACGAATGGAGCCCAGACGTTTCGCGCAATCCAAAATACATAACGATAACCATTAGGAAGAAGTACAAAAAAGGCTAATGGAATAAATAAAACAATAACTGGAATAGCAGCAAGAAAATAAAACCATCCCCTCCATAAAACTAGTAGTACCTTTTTCACTAACCAAAGATACTTTTTTAAAACATCTTTGACATTTATATATAAACTCATCTAATAAATAGTCTTCAGAAAGTATTAACAGAAAACTAAAAAGCAACCGAAAATTTATAAGTCATAGTTGCGCTGCAGTCAGAGGAAACGTACCTTTGCTAAAATATTTGAAAATGGCACGTATTTTAACTGGGGTACAGTCAACAGGAACCCCCCACTTAGGAAATCTTTTAGGGGCAGTGCTTCCAGCTATTGAAATGGCTAAAGCAAGTAGTGATGATTCCTTTTTGTTCATCGCAGACTTACACTCGCTGACTCAAATTAAAAATGGAGAAACGCTAAGAGAAAATACCTTTGCTACTGCAGCTACATGGTTGGCTTGTGGTTTAGATATTGAAAACACTCATTTTTATCGCCAAAGCGATGTGAGTGAAGTAACGGAATTAGCTTGGTATTTACATTGCTTTTTTCCCTACCAGCGTTTAACCTTAGCTCATTCGTTTAAAGATAAATCCGAACAGCTATCTGATATCAATGCTGGATTATTTTCATACCCCATGTTGATGGCAGCCGATATTTTATTATATGATGCCGAAATTGTTCCTGTTGGAAAAGACCAGCTTCAACATCTAGAAATTACTCGTGACGTCGCAGCTCGTTTTAATCATCAAATGGGGGAAACTTTTGTTTTACCACAAGCAAAAATCCAAGAAAGTAGTCAATATGTTCCAGGTACCGATGGCGAAAAAATGAGTAAGTCAAAGGAAAATACTATAAATATTTTCCTCCCCGAAAAGAAATTACGTAAACAAATTATGGGAATAAAAACAGACAGTACTCCCGTTGAAGATTCTAAAGATCCTGAACAATGTAATGTTTTTGCTATTTATTCTTTACTTGCTCCTGCCTCATCCATTCAAGCGCTTAGAGAAAAATACCTACATGGTGGAATGGGTTATGGGTATGCCAAACAACTTTTATTTGAATTGATTTTAGATCGTTTTGAAAAAGAAAGAAAACAGTTTGACTATTACCACCAACACCCCGAAGAAGTTCATATTGCATTAGCTAAAGGAGCAGAAAAGGCTAGAAAAATAGCTTCTGATGTATTGCTTCGCGTACGAGATAAAATAGGTTACTAAATCCATTCAAAATATTTTCCTGGTAAAGCCCGAACCATTCCTTTCATTTCCATTTGCATCAATAACGAGGCAGTAGTACTAACTTTTATGCCAACCGAAAACGCTAAATGATCTAAATGTATTTTCCCCTCTTTTGAAAATTGAGTGAAAAGCTGTCGCTCTTCCTCGGTTAAATCTACAAACAAGGGTTTTTGAATTGCTTTGGTTACGACCTGCTTATTCCAGCCCAAAGTATTCACAATCTCTTGTGGATCTGTTAGCAATTGTGCTTTTTGTTGAAATAATAGTTGGTGGCACCCTCCACTTTTCAAATCAGAAGGACGCCCAGGAACTGCAAACAGTTCTCTTCCATATTGATGTGCTAAATCTGCAGTATTCATACTTCCTCCTTTTACTGCAGACTCAATCACTACAGTGGCATGCGCCATTCCAGCAATTAATCTATTTCGTCTAGGAAAATTAGCCCGGTTGAATACGGCACCGAGTAAAAAATCTGTTACCAAGGCCCCTTTTTTTTCAATTTCACTTGCTGTTTTATGATGCTCATAAGGATATATTCTATCAAAACTATGGGCTAAACAAGCAACAGTATCCAAGTTTGCTTTTAAGGCTGCTCGATGAGCTATAATATCGATTCCTCTGGCTAAGCCCGAACATATAATTGGATTAAATGGTGCTAAAGTGTGTATTAACTCTTCACAAAATGCTCTGCCATGGGGAGTGTTTTGCCTCGTCCCGACAATACTTACAATAGACCTATCTTGAAAAGAAAGTGTTGCTTTATAAAACAAAACCAAAGGTGCGTCAGCACAAAAAGAAAGTGCTAATGGATATTCTGGGGTGCCAAAAAACAAACATTGAATTCCTAAAGTCTTTATTTCCCTTGCTTTTTTTTCAGCACTTAAAAGACCTTTTTTCCAGCTTTTAAGAGCATTACAGCCCTTTTCTCCTATTCCTTCAACAGATTCCCAGTCTTGATGTTTTGCAAGAAAAATAGCTTCTGGAGAACCAAAATGAGTGACCATTCTCTGTGCCCTGTTCCACCCCATTCCAGGGAGTGACTCGAGAAGTAAGCATGCTTCTAGGCGATTCATTGATTTGGGTTTACTTACGAATATACTAAACCTTCAGTTGTATTGATACTAGTATAGTATAATTTTACTATTTTTGAGATCATGCTATTAACTCGATACATACAGGAATTACTGTATCAATATGAATGTGTAACCATTCCACATTTTGGTGCATTCTTGACACGCCCTTTAATGGCTAAAGTCAGTGATGGTGGTAATTTTTACCCTCCTAGAAAGGAAGTTACTTTCAATCAGCTCCTAAAAACCAACGATGGAATTTTAGCACATTATGTGGCACAAAAAGAAGGACTTACCTATGAAAATGCATTAAGGCTCATAGAAAAAGAAGTAAGTAGTTGGAAAAAAAGGCTTAAAACACAAACATTGCGTTTCCCTGGAGTAGGTGAAATTCTCTTAAATTTTGATAAAAAAATCACCTTTATCCCTTGGGGTAAAGTGAATTTTGATACTTCTTCTTTTGGCTTAACTCACTTCAAAAGAAAGCTCTCGAATAATACCATAATTCAACCTAAAATTAGTTCACTCATGAAAAATAATAATGATGACTTAATGTTCACCCCAGAAAAAGAAAAAACTAAAAAATCCCCTATGTTGCGATATGCAGCTATCGGTATTATTGGAATTGCTTTGCTGGCTTCTTCTTATTATTTTGGAGATCAATATGTTACTGAACAACGTCTTGTTGCGCAGCAAAAAGCACAGCAACAAATTGAAAAAAATGTACAGGAAGCAACCTTTGATTTAGGAACCCTATCTGAAATTGAAGTTTCTGTTGTTTCTAAGCCAGTTCAGGAAGCTACACCTTTAGATGAAAATTACTACAGTGTTATTGCAGGATCTTTCCGCTCCATAGAAAATGCAGAAAAGAAAGTAGAAACACTAAACGAAGAAGGCTATACGGCTGCACTTGCTCAATCCAGCCCTGATGGATTATATCGTGCTGCCTATGGAAGGTTTACGTCCAAAAAAGAAGCCATTAATTTATTGTATTATATTAAATATACACTGAAAGAAGACGCCTGGTATCTAGAAGAAAAATAGGTTACATTTGGTAAATCCAACCCTTTGGATCGAGAGCTGTAACATTGTTAAAGATACTGAATTGTAACTCCGTTTTGCCATTTTGTTGATTTGTAAACACCTCACCAATTGCTTGTTTTGCCTTTACTTTATCTCCTTTTTTAACGTATAGTTTCCCTAAGTTTTTATACACTGAAATAAAATTTCCATGTCTAATTAATACGGATGGGTTACTTCCTTTATAGGTAACTACTGACATAACCTCGCCTTCAAAAACCGCACGAACTTGAGCCTTTTCTGTTGTTGCTAAAGTGACCCCATTACTTTGTATGGTAGTAGTTTTTACAACAGGATGTGGTTGTCTTCCAAAGCGTTGAATTACAACCCCTTTTTCAAGTGGCCACGGGAGGCGTCCTTTGTTTGAGGAGAAACTAGCTGCAATCAGTTTCGCTTCAGGGGTAAGTTCAAATGTTTTGTTTCCTTTTTTTCCAGCGGCTTTATTTGAAGCTGCAATTGCTTCCCTTATCAAACGATTAATTGCTTGATCGATTTCATTGGATTGCTTTTCCTTTTTTGAAATCTGAGCAGCTAAAGAGCGTTCTTTTCGTTTTAAAACTTTGATTAAACTCTCTTGCTCTTTTCGGTCTTCAGCCAACTTTTGTTGAACAGCTCTATTTTCTTTAATTAAAAGAGTTTTTTTCTCTTTTTCATCTATTAAAGTTTGATTAAGCTGCTGAAGTAGTTGAGTTTTTTCGCTAATTGCTAAACCTTGTTTTCGTCTATAACTTGCGTATTGTTTTAGGTATTGTATACGCTTATATGCCTGTAAAAAACTTTCAGAGGAAAACAAAAACATCAGCCTGTTTTTAAGAGATTTACTTGCGTAAGACTTCTGAATCATGCTGGCATAATCTTCTTTTAAGAGCTCTAATTCTTTTCGTTGATCGCCAATATTACGTTGGTTTAAACTGATTTTTCTGGTGAGAATGTTAGCTTGTTCGTTAGTCACTTTGATCAATTCACTTCTAACATTCAGTTTGACTTGTAGATCTTCCGCTTCACTTAATGCGTTTTTTCGTGTTTTGGTATTTGTAAAAAGCAATTCATTGATTTGCTTAATTTCATTTTTTAACCGTATTCGTTGTGCTTCCAATTCTTGCTGTCTCTTGGAGGTATCCTGAGCTAAAACAGGATGCAGTCCAATCCAAAAAAGAGCAATAAAACATAACGTTTTATACATACTAAAATTTAATTTTTGAATACCCTTCTGGAATTTCAAAGGGAAAATTTAAAGATTCTGGAAAATCTGTTCGATTAAATTCTAATTCCAAGCGCTGCAAGTTTGTGCCATCAAAAAGACTTATTTCGATAAGCTGAGGGAGTGTTTCTCCGCTGATACGTGCATGATTAAGGTATTTAATCGTTACTGTTTTTGAAGTTCCTGGAAGAACAATTCGCTGTTCCTTTAAAATGAATTCTACAGGATCAAAAAATAAAGTGGGTGAAATTCCCGAGCGCTTGCCTTGAGGAATTAAAATATAATATTGTGGATTAGAAATTTGTTTCCAACGCCCTTCTCCGGGATCTAAAAAAGGCTTTCCTAGTAATATGTTTTCAATATCAGAATAATTAAAAGAGGTGTTTAGCGGTTTATTGATAAGATCAAAATTCCCTTGGAAATAATTTTTTTGGAATTTCTCATAAAAAGAAATTTCTTCAGGTGTAATCATTAGCTTTGCAATAGGAATTATCATCGTAGCACTCATCCAAACCTTCTTTTTATTCTCCATTCGTAGTTGAATGATAATTTGCTGCGTTCGCTTTCCATCATTATAGGTAGCACGAATTCGGGAACGTAGTTTATTTACTTTTGGATAGTTCGATTTGATTTTTGACACTAAAGCAGAAATGTCAACATTTTTCAGGGGTGTTTTTGTAGGTAAAACCGCCACCGATTTACAAGAATTAAAAAATATAATAATTCCTATAAAAAAAATTAAGTGATGAAGCTTTTGTATCATAATTAATGCATTTCAGAGTAATCTCCTAGACTTACAAAGGTAGGGTTTCCTTTATAACGCGCATGATTGCCAATCATTGCTTTTTCAGTTGTTATATTGGTCAAATGACTATGGTTTTGGATCAAAGTATTTTTTAAATTACAGTTTTCAATTATTGTCCCTTCGCCAATAGAAACCCCTGGACCAATTTCACTGTTATTAATTTGCACCCCTTTTCCAATAAAACAAGGTGAAATAATCGTACTGTTTTCAATTACTGCTGTAGGATCAATCAATTCCTCTCCTTCATCCGCTTTGAATTGTAACATCGCTGCATTAGTTTGGAGGGTAACTTCAGGATTACCACAGTCCATCCATGCGTTAACTTTTCCGGCTTTAAAAATTTTACCTTCCTCCATCATGGACAGGATTCCCTGGTTGATTTGATACTCCTCTCCAGGTTTTAAATTTTGCTTAACAACTTTTTCTAAAGAAGCTTTTAAAGCTTCAATTTCTTTGAAATAATAAATTCCAATCACAGCCAAATCTGAAACAAATTCTTTTGGTTTTTCTACCAAATTAACAATGGTATTTTTGGCGTTTAATTCAACAACCCCAAATGCTTCGGGTTTCTCAACCTGTTTTACCCATATAACTGCATCAGCTGTTGGATCTAAAGAAAGGTCTGCGCGAATTAAAGTGTCCGCATATGCCACGACTGCTGGACCCTCCAAAATTGTTGCTGCACACATTATTGCGTGTCCCGTGCCCAACGGCTCTAATTGTCTAAATATGTGTGGAGTGGCGCCCAATTCCGTTGCAAGGATCTTTAGTGAATTTTCAACTGCTTCTCCAAAAAAAGCAGGATCTCCCAAAATAAAAGCGATGTCTGTAATTGGGGATGCAACCACTTTCGCAATTTCATGAACTAATTGATGAACAATAGGTGAACCCGCAACAGCTATAAGAGGTTTTGGTGTTGTTAAGCTATGAGGCCTTAATCGAGAACCTCTACCCGCCATGGGGACTATGATTTTCATAAATAATTATTGCTTTCCTGTACTTCCAAAACCTCCATCACCACGTTCTGTTTGAGATAAGCTTTCTGTTATTTGCCAATTGATTTGTTCAAAACGGGCTAAGACTAATTGTGCAATACGTTCTCCGGGATGAATGGTAAAATCTTCATTAGATAAATTAACTATTATAACCCCTATTTCCCCACGATAATCTGCGTCAATTGTTCCCGGGGAATTAAGGACAGAAATTCCATGTTTTGCTGCTAACCCACTTCGGGGTCTTACCTGAGCTTCAAAACCCTCTGGAAGAGCAATTTTTAAGCCAGTACCTATCACTTTACGTTCCAAAGGTTTTAATGTTAGGGGTTCGTCTAAAACGGCTTTTAAATCTGCTCCTGCTGCTGCTTTTGTGGCATAAAAAGGAAGTTCATAAGGGCTGTCATTTTGAACTGAAACGTTGATCATTATTCATCTTTTAAGTAATTTAAAAATAAGAAAATGTATGCTATACTTTTTGATAATCCTAAATTTCTTTCCCCTTTTTGTCAACCAAAGTTAGTCTTTTGGAAAACGTCTTTTAAGCTCTTTTTCGATTTGAATAATTAGTAGTACTGGTAAAAGGGTGACTAAAGCAATCCCTATCCAAACAGCCCATAGCTGTTGAACGTTTATAAAAAAAGCGATGGCTCCTAGAAGTATTATTAAACCTCCTAACCTTTGTATTTTATCTGCAGAATATTGCTGTGAAAAATCCCAGATTTCTTGGCTTCGCATTGATGTTGAAGTACGATAACCATAAAAGTGATTGATCTTTTTTGGTGGATATTTAGCTTGGATTAAACCCGCCACATAAAAAATTAAACCCGTTAGAATAAGTATTAATGTAAGAGGGTTTATTGTTTCCACTTTTAATGCTTTTTTTAATATAAGTCTTTACTATTTATGCTTTGGAAAGTATTAACCTATTGTATGTCGCAATTAAAATAGCGAACCCCATCCCAATTTCTCTTGAAGAAATTATCCTTATCCTTAATGAATTCCTCTAAGGGTGTGTTTGCTGGAAGTACAGAAAGCCACATGACGGGATAATCTTCAGGGGCAACTGTGCATTCATAAGATTCACATGGGTGTCTGTATTTGTATCGCGCATGTCCAGCCTCATGATAGAAGGTATAAAGGCGCTGAACAATTGAAAAATCTTCCCAAAAGGATTTAATGATTTCAAAGCTTACAGTATTCTCATCACAGATGTTATAGGCTCTACCGGCATGATCTGCAGTAACCCCAGAAGCAAAATCAGGTTCTGTACCAAAAAAGACGGAAATAACTCGACCAGTTCCTGGATCTGGTTTTCCAGAACGAATGGCGTCCGCTACAAAAATCGCCCAATAATCATCAAGCGTGCTTGTTTCTGTTAGCTCAGCATAAAAAGGGTCTGAAATTTCTACTGTTTCCTCTTCTTCAGCAATTGGTTCATTGTCAATTACTTCTTTTTTACATGAAGAAAATGTTGCAAGTAATACACTAATGCATACCAACCAAAAAAAAATTTTCTTTTCCATAATTGTAGAAATAGAGTTGAACTGAATTATTCAATCACTCGATGCAAGATAGTAGAAAAAAAGGAGAGGGAAAATATTAGCCGTTTAAAGCTTCTGCGCCCCCTACAATTTCTAAAATTTCATTTGTAATCGCTGCTTGACGTGCTTTATTGTATGTCAATTTCAATTGATCTCTCAATTCTGTAGCGTTATCAGTTGCCTTATGCATGGCAGTCATTCGTGCTCCATGCTCACTTGCAAATGAATCACGTAAGGCTTTATAAAGCTGCATCTTGATGCTCTTGGGCAGCAATTCACTTATAATTTCCTCTTGTGTCGGTTCAAAAACATAATCCCCTGCTCCAGATGAAGTTTCTGTCACTTCAGGCTCAATGGGTAAAATAGTTTCCGTCAGGACCAATTGCGTTGCAGCATTTTTAAAACTATTGTAAATTACTACAACTTTATCATATTCTTTGTTGGCAAAAGCATCCATGAAACCTTGTGCAATTTCACTTGAATTTGCAAAAGTTAAATCATCATAAATTCCATTGTTATTCTCAGCAATGTTGTGCTTTTTTGCCAAAATATCATCTCCTTTTTTTCCCAAGGTCAATAATTGAACATCATAATTGCTATTATCAGCGACATACTGATTTGTGGCCTTAATAATGTTAGAATTAAACCCACCACAAAGACCTCTGTTGGAAGTAATTGCAACAAGCAATACTTTTTTTACAGGTCTTACTTGTGTGTAAGGATTGGGAGTGTCCCCATCTAAAGAACCACTCAAGTTTTGAATTAGTTCAGTTAGCTTATCAGAATACGGACGCATCGCGGTAATGGCATCTTGCGCTTTTTTAAGCTTAGCTGCAGAAACCATTTTCATTGCAGAGGTGATTTGCATGGTCGAGGAAACCGATGCAATTCTATTCCGTATTTCTTTTAAGTTAGCCATAGTCGATTATTCGAATTGTGCTGAAGTACTTTTAGCTACTGCATTTAAAGTATCCAATACTTCATCTGTTAATTTTCCAGCTTTAATAGAATCTAATACCGGACGGTGTTTTGCATTTAATTCATCCAAATAGGCTCTTTCAAAAGCTTTTACTTGGTTTACGGGAACGTTACGAAGTAAGTTTTTAGACCCTGCGTAAATAATCGCCGTTTGATTTTCTACAGTAAATGGATCGTTTTGTGCTTGCTTTAAAATTTCAACATTACGTCTTCCTTTTTCAATCACATTTAAAGTGGCTGCATCTAAATCCGAACCAAATTTTGCAAAGGCTTCCAATTCACGGAACTGAGCTTGATCTAATTTTAAAGTTCCTGAGACTTTTTTCATGGATTTTATCTGAGCTGAACCTCCTACACGAGATACAGAAATACCCACGTTAATTGCAGGACGAACTCCAGAGTTAAATAAATCAGACTCTAAGAATATCTGTCCATCAGTAATCGAAATTACGTTGGTAGGAATATAGGCAGAAACGTCTCCCGCCTGTGTTTCAATAATTGGAAGTGCTGTTAAAGAACCTCCTCCTTTTACTTTGCTTTTTAATGATGCCGGTAGATCATTCATTTCTTTTGCAATGTTATCATCTGCAATTACTTTTGCAGCACGCTCTAACAAACGAGAGTGTAAGTAGAATACATCCCCAGGATACGCTTCTCGTCCTGGAGGACGACGTAATAATAAGGATACTTCACGATACGCGACAGCTTGTTTTGATAGATCATCGTAGATGATTAGAGCAGGTCTCCCTGTGTCTCTAAAGTATTCTCCAATGGCAGCTCCAGCAAAAGGTGCATATACCTGCATGGGAGCAGGATCTGAGGCATTGGCAGCAACAATGGTTGTGTAAGCCATTGCACCTTTATCTTCTAATGTTTTTGCAATTCCTGCTACAGTAGACGCTTTTTGTCCTATAGCAACATAGACACAATAAACGGGCTCTCCAGCATCATAAAATTCTTTCTGGTTTAGGATGGTATCGATACAAACAGTTGTTTTTCCTGTTTGACGGTCACCAATTACCAATTCACGCTGACCTCTTCCTACAGGAATCATAGCATCAATCGATTTAATCCCAGTTTGTAAAGGTTCATTTACGGGTTGACGGAAAATAACCCCAGGTGCTTTACGTTCTAGTGGCATTTCAAAAAGCTCTCCTTCTAAGGCGCCTTTACCGTCAATAGGGTTACCTAATGTATTTACAACACGACCTACAACACCTTCACCCACATTGATCGAGGCAATTCGCTGTGTTCTTTTTACCGTATCTCCTTCTTTTACATCTTTGGATGGACCTAATAATACAACCCCTACGTGGTCTTCTTCTAGGTTTAGTACCATTCCTTCAAGGTTGTTATCAAAGGCAACTAATTCTCCATACTGTGCGTTAGAAAGTCCGAACACACGGGCAATACCGTCACCTACTTCGAGTACAGTACCAACCTCATCCAGAGCGGATGCAGAGCTATAGCCTGATAATTGTTTTTTTAGAATTGCTGAAACTTCAGCGGGATTTACATCTGCCATGATCGTTTATATTTAGATCGTATTCGTTTTTGTTAATGTTGTTTTTATTGCTTTCAACTGATGCACAACACTAGCATCGTATTGCATGTCGCCAATTTGTAAAATAAAACCACCTATAATATCTGGGTTTATCTTATTTTCTAATTGCACTTTGTCCTTCGTTAAATTTTTCGCTTTTTCTAAAACAAGACTTTCTAGTGCAGGAGATAAGGGAACTGCGGTAGTGACTATCGCTTTTATTTCTCCCTGAGTTTCGGCGTAAAGTCGAACATATTGTTCTCCAGTTGCTGCAACTATTGCTAGTCGGTTATTCTCAGCCAAAAGCGAAAACAATTGTAATGTTTGCGGGCAAGCATCTGAAAACAAAGCCTTCAAAGCAGCCTCTTTTTGAGTCACAGGAAGGATGGGATTTTCCAATACTATTTGCAATTCGTTGTTTTGTTGCATTAAAGTTCCTAAAGCAATCATGTCTTTAGCAACCGCCTCTGAAGCTTTAGCCTCTTGGGCATATGCTAAAGTAGCTTTGGCATAACGAAGTGCTGCGCGCGTTCCTATCATTTTACTTTAAATTGGTGTCTTTTAATAATTGTTCAACCAACTGCAATTGCTTGTCGTTACTTTCCAATTCTTTTTGAAGCACTTTTTCTGCAATCTCCATAGCAATTGAACCTACTTGTTCTCTTAACTCAATGACTGCTGCACGCTTTTCGTTTTGGATGGCTTCTTGAGCTTGTGCCAAGATTTTTTGAGCTTCCATTTGTGCCTCTTCTTTAGCACCATTAATCAATTCAGAACGTGTAATACGCGCTTCTTTGAGTAAGGTTTCTTTTTCTGCACGCGCTTCTTTCAAAATGCGTTGGTTGTCTGATTGTAAACTCTCCATCTCGTTGCGAGCAGCTTCAGCAGAAGCAAGTGCATCTTTGATTGAAGTTTCACGCTCATTGACTGCATCCAAAATGGGCTTCCATGCGAATTTTTTAAGCAAGAAAAACAAGCCTATAAAAATTAGAGATTGCCAAAAGAATAAGCCTAATGAAAATTCACCGATTAATTTTTCCATCGTTTAAAACGTTAAGTTAAAAGGCCCTAAAAGGGTCTATTTTTATACTGCAAATAAAGCAGCAAAACCAATTCCCTCTACAAGGGCAGCAGCAATCAACATTGCTGTTTGAATTTTACCATAAGCATCTGGTTGACGACCTATCGCCTCCATCGCAGAACCACCGATTCTACCGATACCCATACCTACACCGATTACTACTAATCCGGCTCCTACCATTACTGGAATTTCCATAATTATAATTTTAAATTAAACACTCTTTTATTGACACATTGCTGTGTTTGGGTTAATGATGCTCATGTTCTTCAGCGGCAAAACCGAAATAAAGAGCAGAAAGCATCGTGAAAATATAGGCTTGTAACAAAGCCACTAACAATTCTATAATCGAGATTGCAAAAGCCAATCCAAAGGATAAAGGACTTCCCAACCAACTTCTAAAAATAAACATCAGCCCTATTAAACTCATTAATACAATATGTCCTGCTTGCATATTCGCATAAAGACGTATTAATAAGGAAAACGGTTTGATAAAGATGCCCAAAACTTCTATAGGTATCAAAATAATATATAAAGGTATTTTAGCATACCATTTCATTGAAGATCCTAAAGGATCAAATATATGCAGCCAATAATCTTTTGTGCCTGTAAAATTTGTTATCACAAAGGTGAGTAATGCTAAACCAAAGGTAACGGCAATATTTCCAGTTACATTTACCCCTAGAGGTGTAAGCCCTAACATATTTAAAAACCAAATGAAGAAAAATACTGTCAAAAGAAAGCTCATGTACTTCCCGTATTTTTTCTCTCCAATATTAGGTCGAGCAATATCGTCTCTAATGTACAACACAATCGGCTCAAAAAAGCGGCCAATTCCTGCAGGAACTCCACCATTGGCAGCATAGGTTTTTGCCAGTCCTTTGAACAAGAAAAACATCAAGATGGCAATAAGTAACATACTTGTCACACCCTTGGTGATAGAAAAATCTAAAGGCGCCACATTTGTAGCATGATGACTTTCATCATAATTAATGGTCCCCGCAGCATCTGTACGGTAAATTTTTGAATGGTCTAATTTGTAAAAATAATCTCCGGATTGAACAACATCTTCACCATGATGTAACTTAGAAGAAGAAAAAACATGCAACCCATTGTCCCATAATATTACTGGAAGGGGTATCCCAATGTAAACATGTTCCCCTGAATCATTCGTATATGAGAATAAACTAAAATCGTAAGCATCCTGAAGGTGGTGAGAAATATACTCTTTGATTTCGGTTTTAAGGTCTCCTGAAGCTTCACTTTCTTTCGCCTCCAGAGTGTAGGGTGCTGAAAACAACGCGATTGTAAATAAAAAAACGGAGTAAAATTTGTTTAGCGTTGTCGGCATAAAACTTGTTTATAAATAGTGTTTTTAGCGCTGCAAATGTAAGGCTTTCGAATAAATAAAGAAATAAATAAAAGCTTTTTTAGCCTTCTTTTTTTTGGGATAAAAAAAAGGCGGACAAACAACAAGAAAAAATTTGTTTTTTAGCGGGTCTTTGTTACTTATAACGTCTCGCTAAAACCACTATTTCTAGTAAAAGCCCTATCGCATAAGGAATAAAAAAGATAAAAAATTCTGAGCGTGTTAAAACGCCATCCAATTCAAACCTAGGATGAAAATAAAAAAAGTAAATCACCAGCTTTAAAGAAACCGTTATTAGGTATAGTGTCGCTAAATTTTCTTTTTTATTATGTATTCCCCAGCTTAAAAGGAAAAGTGCTATAATTGCCAAAAGTGAATTGATACCATAACTCACAAATAAAAAGTGAGTGCTTGCTGGAAGTATTTCTAATTGAATAAATAACCCTAAGGGCATCAGAATTAAAAGCAGAATGATGTAAAGTGCGTTCTTTTTCATGGGTTATTCCAAAAACTTTTGCTTTGTCTGTATATTAGCCACAAAACCATAATTAAACCGAAAACGCTTAACGAAAGTGCAAAACTAGTTGTATGATACTTTTCATCTAAGAAATTGCCTAATTTGATTGAACCATACATTATGATTCCAATTTGAAACGCTAGGCTAGAAAAAATTAGCCATCGATTAGGCTGTTTTTTCACGTGTGGTGGTTAATTTTTTTACGCCGTCTTCCTCAGAATGCATTGAGCAATTTGCATTAAAAATTGCGCCAGAGTCCACAATTAATTTTTGTATAAAAACCTCGCCTTCCACATTACTCCCTGTTTTGAGGGAGAGGGTTCCTGACACGGTTAGATTTCCTTTAAAAACACCTTCAATATCTGCATTTTCACACAAAATTTTTCCTTTTACTGAAGCCTCTTTTCCTATAATTACCCTTCCAACTGTTTCTACATCTCCTTCTAAAATACCGTCGATTCGGATGTTTGTTTTTGCTTTTATTGATCCTTTAAATACAGTGCTCTTATCAATTTTACTGTACTGACCATTTGAGTCTATTGATTTCATCTTGCTTCGCTTTTCCAGGATTTATTTTTTAAGTAAGTACGATATTGGGACGCCAAAGTTACAAAATTATCTAATGTTTCAAGTGATAATTGATCTTTGATACTCTGGTTTGCTTTTAGGCTTTCTATTTCTTGTAGATCTCTTATCCCATGAATTACAATAAATGAATAATTCTCGTCATACACATCCTGACTTACTGTCCAATTTTTTTTTGTTGTAGACAAGATACTTTTTAAATGCAGATATAGCTCTGAGAAACCTTCTTTGTCATCGCTTAAAAATGGGAAAATCCATTTATAGTTCTTATAAACCACTCCTCTTTCTACTAAATCATTGTTAGCTTCTATTTGTTCAATTAATGCTTTTGCATTTACGCCCTCCTCCACAGCACTGAAGTTTGTTGCGACATCTTTAAGGGCTACTTTCCATGATTCTACTCCTTGAAGTCGCCCCTTAGTATGGGCTTTTAAAAGCGCTATTTTAGGCTCCATCTTGCTACCACTGGTAACAACCTCAAGGGATTCAATTTCTTTTAAAACTTTTTTAAAATCTTGTTTTTCAAATAAATCTAACACATTCGCGTAAAGCTTTTCTGGAGTAATCACTCCGGAGGCATCATAATTTTCTGGGTCAGAAACTAATCGGGCAAAAGGCGTGTCTGGATACTTTTCGATTAAAGTAGATTTATTTTTAGCTGCAACTTCAGGAAGCTCCCTTTCATTCATCCTATATAAATGATATAATGCCTGAACGGCAATCTCTGAGGGCGGATTAAAAGAAAGTAGCGTTTCTAAACGTTTTCGTGCCAAAGGAAAATCACTGAATTTTTCTTTATAGATCATCCCAAGTTGCAAATATGCTTTTCGATTGAGGTTGGTGATGCTGTCTTTAGAACTTTCTTTTTTTGGCAAAGCCATGACGTAACTTTCAGGTGTTTCCTGTAAAAAAACTACCTTTTTTTTGCTTCGTTCTGAATCGACCGTTGCATTTATTGAAATATTCTGTAGAGATGCAGCGTTTCTCCAACTGTCCACGTTAGGTCGATTTCCCCAATTTGCTTTATATGTTTGGCGCCCTTTTAAAACTACTTTAGGATTGTAAAAATAAAATGCGTTTTGTGTGTTTTTCTGAATTAGAGATTGATTCTTTTTTGACTGTGCTGCTAATACTTCTTCCGCTTTTGACTGTTTTTCATCAATATAATTTTGGAAAAATTTTAATTGATCCTTCTTAGTTAGTGAAATCAATGAAAGTAAACTGTCGGTTTTCTGAATTGTTTTTTCATAAATCACAACTTCAGATAAGTTGTCTCTTTTTCTTTTAAGTTTTTTATATGCTATTGATTTTTCATCAAAAAGAGGAAGCAGCTTGTCCAGATAATCTCCTGTTTTTAAATAATCGCCTACACTAAAATAGTAATCCGCTAGATTTTGATAATTCTCAATTTGAGTATAAGAATCTATAGAAGGCGATTCTAGTGAGCGGGTGAAATAAACCAATGCTAGACTGTCTAAGTTTTCGGATAAATATAAACTCCCCAGAGTACGGTTCAGCACATGCTCAAAAGGGTCATTTTCATAGTTTTTAAGAAGCCGCTCTACGTGTTCAATTCTGTCTTCAAATTCAGTAGAATTATCTAACAACATCTGCTTAACATTTGCATTGATATAAAATTTACGTGAGGCCTTTCGCTTTAGATTCGTTATTCCTTTGTAGGCCCATTGAGCAGAATCTTTTTTTCCTAGTAATTCAAAAACTTGACCTGTAATAAATAAATATCTGGCTTTTGACTTTCTCTTTGGAGCTGCAAGGGCTGCGCGTTTTATATAATAGGCAGCTGAATCTATTTCTTTCAGATTAATGAAAGCGTTGGCAACTGTTGCGTTGGCTAAAGGGTAAAATTTATTTCTTGGCTTCAAAGATTTAGCAATAGGTCTAAGATTCTGAATCGCCAATTCGTGGTTTTGTAATCGAATATTTGTTTTCTCACGCCAGATCTTACCTTGTACAAAGATGCTTTGGTTTGCTCCACTTTTTAATAAAAAATTAAAGGCTTCCAATGCAGGGAAAAAACGACGATCAAAATATCGTGCTTTACCAAGTAACAAATAAGCCTCATCTATCTGGCGATTGTATTGGTTCCCTTTAATATTCATCGAGTGTTTTTGAATTGCTTTTACTGCTTTTTCTTCAGCGCGATCAAAACCAGGAACGATAGAGGATTCATCAATATTTTCGCCCCTTAAATTAATAGGCTCTATTGGAATCAGTTCATAAAAATTATCTTCATATGCTTCCTCCAAAATTTGCTCACCAATTGCAAAGGCCTCTTTTCCATTAAAAAGGACATTGTATTTGGTTGTGAGGGTGTGGTACTCTTTATTTAGGACTCCACTCTTTGTAGTACTACAAGAAAAGAATGGCATTAAGAATAAAGGGATAATCCAAAAAAGAGGGTGGGCTTTTAACATCTATGATACTTGTATGATAATAACATGAAAACAAGCGTTTTAGTATGTCAGGTAGTTATATTAATTTGAAAAATAGTGTTCCAGTTCTTTTAATGTTGATGGGGTCGTTTTGATGTCTTTTAAAATCACTCCTTTCTCAAGTAAGACAATACGTTCGCAGACGTCCGTCACATGGGTTAAATCATGACTAGAAATCAAAAAAGTTGTTCCATGCTTCTGAGCTTCTTCCTTTAAAAGAGTTTTAAGGCGAATTTGTGTTGTTGGATCGAGATTTGCAAAAGGTTCGTCCAAGATTACCACTTCAGGATGTCCAATTAAAGCACCAATTATTCCCGCTTTTTTTTGATTCCCTTTTGAAAAATCTCTCAAATATTTTTTTTGGTTTAATATTTCTGAGTTAAAAAATGGCTCAAAAGCTTTGACAAAAAGATCGACTTCTTCAATTGTTTCCCCCCGTAAACTTCCAATAAAATGATAGTATTCTTCTACAGTTAGATAGCCTATTAAATAGCTTTCGTCAATAAATGCAGAAGTGAATGGTTTCCATGCTTCACTTTTTTGAACATCTATCTCGTTAATAGAAACTGTGCCACTGCTGGATTCAATTAAATCCAATAGCAAACTAAAAAAAGTAGTTTTGCCTGCGCCGTTATTTCCTACTAACCCAAAAAGTTCCCCCTTTGGTATATTGAGCTCTTGGAGATCTAAAACGGTGGCCCCGCCATATTTTTTTGATAGTGAGTGAACTGAAATCATATTTTGCTTTTATTAAATGAGGCGAGAGTTTCGTATTTCTTGGTTTGATAAATTCTTTCAATCCAGTTGAGGATTTTATTTTGAAAAACAAGCCCTAGAATTCCTGAAAAAACAAGCCCTAGAATTCCTGCATTAAATCCTAGAAATGCATAAGGGAGGTAAAAAATAATTATCGGTAAAACCAGTTTAGGCAACGAAAACAATAGCTGTGTTAAATTAAATGCTTGGGTGTTTTCAAATGCTTTTGCCTTGACATTGAGCTTAATGGGAGTAGCGTTATAAGCTCCTGAGAACAAGTTGATGAGGCTCCCAAGACCCAAGTTAAATAATCCAGCTGCTAATATGATGAGCATTACCTTTTTACCAAAATATAAATAGGGAAAGGATAAAAAAGTACACAACACAATAGAAAACATAAGCAGATAAAGTTTTGATTTTAGATACTCTTTATAAGGTAAATTCTGCCCCATTAAAAAAGAATAATACTCGCTGTCCCAAGCGGGAACATATTGCCCATAAGCTGTCATAAATCCGCCAGTTATAAATACCCCAGCAAAAATTAATACGACCGGTCGCTCAATGTAAATTTGTTGTGTAAAAAAAAACAATCCATAAAATAAAAACATAAAACCCATCAAAACTACTTGTCGAGCCCTAATGTTTCTAATAATTAACCGAATGTCGTTTTTAAGAAGAACGCCTATTGTTCCCCAAGCATCAAAGAATTTAAGCTTTGATCCAATAATTCTCTCTTTCTTTTTGCCTAATCCCTTATCCAGATAAAGTTGAGATTTTAAAAAGCGCTGTGTAAGTTGCCAAATAAAAGCAAATAAAGCTAGAGGAACCAAAATCCAAAGTGGCTGAGTATATATAGCTTCAAATCCTGAACTAAAAAAAGAAATGACAGGGATTTTAAAATAGGTTTCCAAGAGATACCCCAAAATCAAGAAAATAAGTGTGCCAATGGCAATACTTTTGTTTTTATTAATTAAAAAAATCAAATAATTACTAGTGACGGAGAGGGTCAATATCGCAAAAAACCAAATCCATAAAGAAAGGGTAGAGCCATTTTCAACACTTACAACAACACAAAAAGGGATTAAAATTATAAGCGGAATAAAATTAAAAAAGGAGGTCAATGAGCGAAGCATTACCCTTTGTATAATCTGAGCTTTAGTAATCGGTTGAAGCAAAAGTGATTTTACATCTGTAATAGGGGGGTTTTGGATAAAATACCGCATTAAAAAATCAATTCCGAAAAAGTAAATTATCCATAAATTCACAACAGATACTGGGTCTTGATCAGGAGAAGCTTCTCTGATAATAAAAAAAAGTCCTATTCCTAGAGCCAGAAAAACAACTAAAAAATACAGTGCTATAAAGCCAATAAAAATCCGCGCTGCCAACTTCAATTCCCACTGCGGTGCTCGAAAAAATTTCTTCTTAGAAAGGGAAATTGATTGTTTTAGTGAAATGGACATAAATCTGGGCTTTTAAACTTCTTGAAGAGGTACAATGATAATCATTTTTTTAAATTTGTCAAAAAAAAGCTATGTCTTCATTTCATTCCCTTCGCGTTTCTAATATTGACAAATTAACCTCCAAAGCAGTTATTGTCTCTTTTGAAATTCCCCCTACATTAATGGGTGATTTTAATTTTATGGCTGGACAATACATAAGCTTACAAACCCAAATTGCTGGTAGCCAAGTCCGGCGTTCCTATTCCATTTGTTCAGTTCCTCAATCAGGAGTATTACAAGTGGGAATTAAGCAGGTTCCTGAGGGTGTTTTTTCTACTTACGCTACTCAGCAACTTGCAGTCGGTGATTTTTTAGAGGTAAGTGTTCCTGAGGGGCGATTTACTTTAGCTCCAGAATTAAACGAAAGTACAATAGTAGGTATTGCTGCAGGAAGTGGGATTACTCCCATCATGTCCATAATAAAGTCTGTCCTTCAGAGTGATTCCAACTCTCAATTTGTCTTATTATATGGGAATAAGTCCCCAGAAGAAGCCATGTTCTATGAAGACCTAATAATGCTCGAAAAAGAAAATCCCCAAAGATTAAAAATTCATTGGGCATTTACCCAAGCCAATGTGGCTGATACGCATTTTGGACGAATAGATATATCTCTTGTCAATTACCTTTTAAAACAAACTGAAGACAAGCTTCCAGAAGCGTTTTATCTCTGTGGCCCAGAAAGTATGATTCATATAGCTACCGATCAGTTAGTAAAGAAAGGGATTTCAATAGAGCAAATATTTTTTGAGCTTTTCACGGCTAATAAAGATACTGCGTCAGTAGAAACCTCAGCAGAAAAAGGAATCTTAACTTTGACTTGTGATGAAGTCACCCATTCTATTGAGTTGGTCGCGGGAAAAACTTTATTGGATATTGCCCTCCAAGCAAAGCTGGACGTGCCTTATTCTTGTCAAGGAGGAGTTTGTAGTAGTTGTATTGCGCGTGTTACGGATGGTAAAGCATCCATGCAAAGCAATCAAATATTAACGGATGAAGAAGTTAAAGAAGGGCTTGTATTAAGTTGTCAGGCTATTGCCCAAACAGAACAAATTAGCCTTGATTATGATGATGTTTAAATTTAAATTAACTCCCCTTTAATCAAAAAGAAATTAAATCGTAATTAAATAGTTTAAGGCTAATTGCAGAAAAAAGTATGGCCATTATTATAAGATTTTTTAAGAAACCATTTTTTATTGCGTCAATAGCGATTCCCAAAAAAAATGCAGTTGGAATAAAACTTTCTAACCATACAGCGTTCCCTTCATTTATATTTAAAAAGCGGAAAAAAATGCTTATTATTAACCATATTCTCATGAATTGAAAAACCCTAAAAGTATTATTTCTTTGGGCCATTGTTTTATAATTGGAAAGTCTAAAAATAGTTGCTGTTAATAGAGCAATAAAAACAGTCGCACTCCATGCTATATCTTCCTTGGAATACTCTCCAATTACTGATAATTCAGATTTAAGGATGTTTGAATCGTAAAAAAATGACCCTGTGGCAACATAAAATAAAATCCATAATAGCTGCAGGGTAAGAATTACACCAACAAAAAGGGCAATTACATTTTTAATTTGCCTGTGCCTAATTTCAAACAGAATTAAAAGAGAGGTAATTATAAATACAGAATAATAAATATTGATGAAGGCAAGAATTGCTACCAAAACACCAAGAAGAAAAAGAGCTTTTGTTGAAGATGCTTTTTTAAAATCATTTGAAAAAAGACTTGTTGTAATTAAAAGTATAACTAAAACTATTGCCATCTCAATTGAAAATCCTCCTTGCTGATTGAACAAAAGGATACATAAGGGTATTGAAAGAAGATGAATAGCAGCAAATGATTGGTTAAGTCGTCTTGACTCTAAAAAAGAAATTGTAACAATAATGATGGCATAAGCAACCCATAAAAACATTGTTTTAATTAAGGCTTGTGCATCAATATTTCCAGCAGTAACACAATATGTTACAAAAAAAATTGCTAGAAAACATAAAAAAAAAGAGGTGATGAACGCTTGAATAGTTAGCCTTTTAAATATCTTTGCAAACATATTGGTTCAAATTTTAAATCAATTTATAAATTATAATCTTGTATGAAAGCTTTTTTTGAAGGAATTGCCTGGCTGTTTGAAGAAATTCTTTTTCTTCCTTATGATCTTTTGCGTCAAATCGAAGCAAGCAGTTGGACGCTTTCCAATACTGTTAATTGGATTTTTGTGCTTGTTGGCTTTTCTGCTTTAATTTATTGGATTTTACAACTTAATTCTTTTGACAAAAACGGAGAAGAAGACAAAGACCCTTCTGCCCATTCGTTTTTATAAATCAAATCCAATATCTTTTCGATAATTAATTCCTTGAAAATCAATTTTTGACAAAGTCTCATAGCTTTCTTTAACCGCATGCCTGTGATCTTTGCCAAAGGAAGTTACTGCCAATACACGCCCGCCTGAAGTTTCAATTGATGTTCCTTTTTGTTTTGTGCCAGCATGAAAAACCATTTTCTCTTTATGCAGCTCTAGCCCTGTGATTATTTTTCCTTTTTCATACCCCTCTGGATAGCCTCCAGAAACTGCAACAACAGTAGCGGCAACTGCTGAATCAATCTCTAATTCCACCTCATTTAACCGCTCATCATTTATGGCTTGCAAGACAGCTAAGAAATCATTTTTAATCCTCGGAATGACAACCTCCGTTTCAGGATCTCCCAATCGAACATTGTATTCAATTACTTTGGGTTCATTTCCTACTTTAATCAACCCAATAAAAACAAACCCCTTGTAAGGTAAACGATCTTTCTTTAGTCCTTCAATTGTAGGTTTTATGATTTGAGTTTCTATTTTATCTTTAAATTCTTTTGTAACAAAAGGAACGGGAGAAATAGCGCCCATTCCTCCTGTGTTTAATCCTGTATCCCCTTCTCCAATTCTTTTATAGTCTTTGGCCATAGGCAGGGTTAAATAGGAGGTTCCGTCGGTCAAAACAAAACACGATAATTCTATTCCTGCTAAAAACTCCTCAATAACTACTTTACTGGATGCAGCGCCAAATTTGCTTTCCAAAAGCATTTCACGCAATTCCTTTTTTGCAGTTGCTAAATCCTCAATTATAAGAACTCCCTTCCCTGCAGCAAGCCCATCTGCTTTAAGCACGTAGGGAGAGTTGCTTTGTTCTAAAAAAACTTCACCTTCTGTGATCGTTTCCGATGTAAATTCAGCATAAGCAGCAGTAGGAATATTATGTCGCATCATAAACTCTTTAGCATATGCCTTACTCCCCTCTAAGGTAGCTGCCTCTTTTTGTGGTCCAATAACTCCTACAGAAGAAAGCTGTGGATCATTTAAAAAGAAATCATGGATCCCATTTACCAATGGGTCTTCAGGGCCAACAACTACCATCTGAATGCTATTTGTTAAAACCGCATTTTTTATTCCTTCGAAATCATTTACTTCTATGGGAAGGTTGGTAGCACATAATGCTGTCCCTGCATTTCCTGGAGCTGCAAAAAGCTGATTGCAATCTTTACTCTGTTTAATTTTCCAACAAAGAGTGTGTTCACGTCCACCTCCACCAATAACCAATACATTCATTAAAAATAATTTATACAAAGATAACCACTTAAGATATATCTAAAGTGTTCTCTTTTTAATCTTTAAAAAAAGTGTCTATTTCTTTTTGAATTTTTTTCACAAAAGGTAAATGTGCCTTTTTGGCCTCCGGTTGTTTTCCTTGCCACTCTATTAATTCACTTGAATTAATGATTGGAAAAAAAGAGTCAAGTCCCTCTAAGCGGCTTTTTTGATTGGGATGTTCCAGCCCGTCTGAAAGAAAAAGCACCGGGGTTTCAAAGGCTACCGCTGGAAGAGCAGAATGAATTCGAGAAGTAATTACTAAACGAGCATTTGCAAGATTGACTAGTTGCTTTCTTGCTTCTAATATTCGTTCTTTTTCTGAAAAATTTTTTGTGTCTATTAATTGAGAAGTCCACACTATCCTTTCTTCTTGAGACTCCAAATATATCATCAACCGTGACATAGCTTTTCTATACTTGATATATTTTAATGGAAATTTAAGGGTTTGTACAAAGATGTTTAAAAAGCCGTTTGTTTTGGTTAATCGAAAAGTTTGCGATTCGGGTAACAATCGCTCTAAAGGGCTAATTACCACAATCCCTTTTCTTCCTTTTTTAGGAGTTGTAAACGCTGATCTTTTTAAACTTAAGGTCATACATGCAGAAAAAAAAGTTTTTATTCCTTTACTCTCAAGCACTCTTTGGGTGTGTAAATCACGACAGCCAATGGGCTGATGGGTTTTAAAATAAGTTATTCCCTTTTCGCTTAACATCACTTTCTCAGCGGTGGGATTGAGATGAAACGAAAGAAATAATGGGGTAATTTGAGGTGAGGGCGGCCAGTGTGATGGTTTTTCCATAAACCACCCGTTCATCACCAAACTTACTTTGTCTCCAGCGTATTGATCTAAATGGTCTCTATCTAGTTCAGCTATTTTATCATCTCCAATTAATTGCTTTGCAGCAATACTTTGAATGTAATCCCCTAAATTATTTGAATTTGGGTACGCTAAAACTGCTGGTTTTCTATTCATCAGATCCTGTATTTTCTAAAAGCATCATAAAGGCTTTCTTTCTTCTTTCTAAAGGATAAGCATTTTGAATTCGCTTTCGTGCTTTCAGCCCCAATCCTTTTGGGTTTTTTTTTAAAAAATCTATTAAAACTCCTGGGGCTGTACCCTCAATAAAAAGTAATCCGGTAGTGCCAATGGCGTCTGGAATACCAAAAACCGCTTTCCCAATAGGGACGCATTCACAGAGCATTGCTTCACATAATACGTTGGGTAAACCCTCTATTTTAGAACCCTGAAAATAAAATTGACTTTTACTGTAAAGTGTTTTCAATTCGGCTCTTGTTTGGGTTTCCAAAAGTTGTATGTTTTGAGGTAGCTTGTCAGATCTTAGCTTTAATGACTTAATTCCTGCAATCGTAAACTGATAATCAGGGAGTGCTGTTGCCAAAGAAATAAATAAAGGAATTCCCTTTCGCTCATAGGTGCGTTGATCTGAAATATTGGCTACTGTTAGCACCGTCTTTTCCTTTTTTGTCTCATCTGCTTTCCAGAAACTGCTGTCATAGGAGGTAGGCACTTCTGCTATGGGTGTTTTAATATTTGGAATAAATTTAAAAATCCCTGATTCAGTTTCTGAATCATCCTTGGCCTGTTTACATCCTTCTGCTAAACTTTTATGCACTACCCAAATTTGACTACAAAGGGTGTAATTAATTCGTGCTAGTTTTTGTCTAAAATTTTTCTTTAAAAAAATTCCATATTGCAATTTTGGGCTTGAAACCGCATCATATCCTCCAACGATTATGATACTTTTTTTACCAAAAAGTGTGGAAAAAAATAAAGGGAAGAAAGAATGATAATCATTAAACCAACTTATCGTTGCATGGGATTGTAAAACATAAAGAAAGCCAAAAAAAAACTCCCGTATTCTATTGAAAATAAAACGTAATGGATCTTTATATGGCGGAGAGTGAATTAATAAAACAGAGTACCCTAGAGATTCTAAAAGCGCTACGTCTTTGAGAACAAAAGTGTTTTTGATTGTACACACCAAGGTTACTTTCTTGGTTTTCATTTGTCTTCTATTTTTAAATTAAAAAACGCGTCTAATTGATCTGCTATTTTCCTGTTGTCTGCAACCCTAGGAATCTTGTTTTGACCTCCTAGTTTTCCTATGCTTTTCATGTATTTTTTAAATCCCCCTGAGTCCACAGGTCTAATAACCAATGGTCTTAAGACTTTGCCAATAATAAGATCTTTATAGTAAATGTTTTTTTCTTGCATGGCTTGATCTATTTCTAGCGCAAAGCCATCTAAGTCTTTTGGTAGCGTATCAAATTCAATATACCATTCGTGATAAGGCAATCCTTGACTTGGATTAATTTGAGGTGCAACAGTAAATTCTCTAATCTGAATTTCTTCCGTTTCTTTTTCTATGGCAAATTGAATGGCTTGTTCAACTTCACTGACAATAACATGTTCTCCAAATGCCGAAATAAAATGTTTAATTCGTCCACTTACAATTATCTTATAAGGTGATAAATTGGTAAACTGAATGGTGTCTCCTAGATTATATCTCCATAATCCTGCTGTTGTAGAAATAATCATGACATAATTTACTCCTAATTTTACTTCTTCTAAAGATAGGAAAACGGGGTTTTTATCAAAAAAACTAGAAGATTCGACAAACTCATAAAAAATACCATGGTTTACTAGAAGCAATAATCCCTTGTCCTGTTGTTCATCTTGATAAGCAAAAAACCCTTCCGAAGCGGGATATAGTTCAATGCTATCTGGAGTACGGCCAATTAATTTTTTAAAGATGGCCCGATATGGTTCAAAATTAACCCCTCCATAAACAAAAAGTGAAAAGTTGGGAAATAAATCGCCTACATTCTTTCCTGTTTTATCAATCAAACGCTCAAAATACATTTGAACCCAAGAAGGTATCCCCCCTATAATCGTCATGTTTTCTGATTTCGTTTCAGCTACAACAGCATCTACCTTTTTTTCCCAGTCCTCAATACAGTTCGTTTCCCAACTTGGCATTCGGTTTTTTTGTAAATAACTAGGAACATAATGCGCAACAATTCCAGACAGTCGCCCTAAGGCAATTCCTTTTTTATCTTCCAAGACAGGACTTCCTTGAAGAAATATATGTTTCCCATTTACAGAAGCTGCCTTTCCTGTTTTAAAAATATAGTTCAAAATCGCTTCTTTAGCCGCTCGAATATGTTGAGGCATGGATTCTTTTGTAATTGGAATATACTTTGCGCCAGAAGTTGTCCCACTAGATTTTGCATAATAAAGGGGTCTTCCTGGCCAAAGCACATCGCTTTCTCCATTTAAAATAGCATCAATATATTTTTTTAAGCCTTCATAGTCCCTGATTGGAATGGCACTTTGAAATTCTTTTATTGATTTAATCTTTTCAAAATCATGTTCTTTTCCAAAACGTGTTTTTAAACCTCTTTTGATGAGTAAATTAAACACCTTTTTTTGAGCATCAATAGGTCTTGTAATCCACTTTTGATTCTTTCGATGCGCAATAGCAGCATAAATTTTAGCTCCTAAGGTTTTAATCATTAGTCCGAAAAATTAAAAAAATTGGAAGGGTTTAAAGGATAGCCATCCATCCATAATTCAAAATGTAAATGAAATCCTGTGCTGTATTCTCCTGTATTTCCTGCACTAGCAATAACTTCTCCACCTATAACGGAATCCCCTTGAGACTTGCTAAGTGCCGAGTTGTGTTTATAAACGGATAAAAAGCCTGATGGGTGTTCTAAAATAATTACAAATCCCGTTTGCACTGTCCATTCGGCAAAAATTACTGTCCCGTCAGCTATTGCCTTGATTGGTGTGTTTTCTTCTAAAACAATATCAACCGCATAGTGCGCCTCCTCTTTATTGAAGGCTTGTGAAATTGGCCCTTTAGCCGGTGGTAACAACAAGGCATTTAGTTCTAAAGAACCTGAGTTATTATTGGGGTTGTATTTATCCTCATTAGCTACAAATGCCCTCAATAGTGAATCTTCCAGAATAGGAGACACAAAATTTGTGTTCTGTTCTAATGAATTTAGAAGTTGATCGTTTGATAGTTCTTCATCTTGAAAAGAAATATCTTCTGAAATTACAGCACGAACAGAATTCAGATATTGAATGTTTTGATTATAAAGTGTAATTAGTGAATCTGTTGTAAACAAATTCTGAATTGCTTTTTGTCTCAATTCGGAAGAATCATATCCCGGAATGTACTCTTTTAGGGAAGTGTATGATATCATCATAAAAAAGCCTGTGCAGAAAAGGACCAAAAACAAAAAGCCTCCAAAAAAAACACTAAAACGAGAAATACGCAGCTGTGATTTCTCTTCAAATGTCTCCTCATTGATAATAACCATCCTATATGAGCTGAATAGTTTTCTGAGAAAATGTTTCGTTTTTGTTTCTTGTTTTGCCATAATAGATTACAAAGATACGGAATCCTACATCTGAGAAAATATCCTCAATACATTTTGATGTAAATGAAACTAAATATTTCTGTACATTTGTTTTAAAATAACACAAATGCTAATGGCTTTAACATTTTTAGGCATGATAGGGGGACCACAAATCATTTTAATAATCGCAGTAGTATTATTGCTTTTCGGAGGACGCAAAATTCCTGAACTAATGAAAGGATTAGGAAGCGGTATAAAAGAGTTTAAAAACGCCACCAAAGAGGAGGAAACTCCTAAGGGTGAAGATAAAAAAGATTAATCTGCTTTTTTTAGTGTGTTGATTATAGTGTTTAGCTCAAACATATAATCTCTTTTATTTGCTGTTGGTGCAAACACAAATCCTTCAACAACTAACATTCTTTTATTCAAAGTATCCTGAATCATATAATTCACAAAAGGTCCTGCCATAAAATCATTGGCAACTTCCCACGTTCCCTTGGTTAAGTAACTTAATTTTCCATCTATTTCTGTTCGGTAAAAATAAGGGCGAAAAGCTCGCTCTGTAATCAGATAGCTCCCGTCTAATCTTCCTGGAACATAAACTTTTCCAATAGAATCTCTTATGTTTAAAATTCGTTCGTTAAAAGTCCCCTCCAGTATATTTTCATTTAAAGTATAAGCTATTATGTTTAAGTGGCCTTTTTGAACTTCCTTTTGAATCCAAACAAAGTTTGTCGTGTCTTTAAAGGTTTTATATGCGGATGGATAAGTCAATTTAATTCCAAACCGCTTAGCTAATGTGTTCTCGTTTGTAGGGGATTTCATGATCCTTCTAAGCTTCTCCTTACGTTCATTTTCAAACATGGTTTGCCTAAGTAAAGCAGCGTTTTCATTAAAGTAAAAGGCTTGACTTTCTGAATCAATTCCCGTTATTGTCGCCAATATTTGAGGTTTTGCAAACTGGTTTTGGGTCAAACGAAAACCATCAAGAGAGTCTTTTCTAAACCAAACAATATTTCTGTTTTGTCTAGCAAAACCAGTAAATGCCTTTGGGTTCATATAAACCAATGAAAATTCGGGTTCGTCTAAAGGGAGTCCTTCATAAATTTTTTGTAATCCAGCTCTTACTTCTTCGCCCAGTTTGGTGTTCCAGTCTTTCTCATTCATCACCACAGTAACATGATTTATGTTTCCACTCGATTGAGGAACATAATTCACCTTTTTATCTGTATCGCTTTTACAATAAAAGAAGAGTAATGCAATACAATAAACGAAGCCTTTTTTCATTTTATTCATTTAGAGCAGCAATTCCCGGAAGTATTTTTCCTTCTAAACTTTCCAGCATTGCTCCACCTCCTGTGCTAATATAGCTCATTTTGTTTTCAAAGCCGAATTGCTTTACCGCTGCTACCGAGTCTCCACCTCCTACTAACGAAAAAGCACCTGCTTGAGTCGCCTCAGCAATTGAGTCTCCAGCCGCTATTGTGCCTTTTGAAAAATTTGAGAATTCAAAAACACCCATAGGTCCATTCCAAAGAATTGTTTTACACTTTAAAATAAGATTATGAAATAACACTTGACTCTCTGGACCAGCATCCATTGCTTCCCATCCGTCCGGTATGTTCATTACATCAAATGTTTTTTGGGTTGCATCATTACTAAAATCATCTCCTGCCAAAACATCAACAGGTAAATGAATTTCAACTCCTTTTGTTTTAGCTTTTTCTAATAACTCTAGAGCATAATCACAATAATCGGGTTCACATATTGAATTTCCAACCTGTCCTCCAAGGGCTTTTGTAAATGTATAAACCATTCCTCCTCCAATAATCAAATGATCTACTTTTTCTAAAAGACTTTCGATAATGGTGATTTTTGATGAAACTTTCGCGCCACCCAATATGGCTAGTATGGGTTTCTCTCCTTTTTCCATTACTTTTTCTATTGCAATCACCTCTTTTTCTAAAAGGATACCAAAGCATTTGTTGTCCTTAAAAAGATTGGCTATTATGGTCGTGGAGGCATGGGCTCTGTGTGCTGTTCCGAAAGCATCGTTAACATAAAACGTTCCCAAACGGGCTAGCTTTTCTGAAAATAAAATATCTCCTGCTGTTTCTTCTTTATGAAACCTCAAGTTTTCCATCAACAATACCGTTCCTTGTTCTAGATTTTTTGCTGCGGCTTCTGCAGCATCACCCACAGTTGTAGAGCAAAATTTGACAGGTCTTCCTAAAACATCGGCAACTGTTTCTACGATATGTGACAAAGATAATTTGGGATCATTTCCTTTGGGACGACCAAGGTGTGAGAGTAAAACACAACTTCCACCTTGTTCCAAAATATAATCAATGGTAGGTTTAGCGGCCTCAATTCGAGTTCGATCTGTAACCTCCAAGGCTTCGTTTAAGGGTACATTAAAGTCTACCCGAATAATTACTCGTTGATTTTTGAAGTTTTGCTGATTTAAAGTGCGCATTTTTATTAAATTTTTTTCAAAAATACAATAATGTCAAGTGTTGCCAACCTTATTTTATAAAGATCTGAAAAGAGTATTTTAAAAAAACTATAGTAAGTGTATCTTTAACCCATGATTTGGAAAGACATCATCGGTCAGGAAGATATTAAAAAGCAACTAGAACACCTAATAGATTCCAATCAAGTTCCTCATGCTCAACTATTTACAGGATTATCTGGATATGGAGGATTGCCTATAAGTTTAGCTTTTTCATTAGCATTATTGGGTATTTCATCAGAAAGCTCTTCAGGTAAACCTTTAGGAGAAAAAATTCATCATCCGGACTTTCATTTTGTTTATCCGGTTGTTAAACGTGGCACTGAGAAAGTGGCTTATTGTAGTGATTATAGCTCTGAATGGACTGCTTTTTTAAGCGAGAGCCTTTATGGAAATTATAATGACTGGTTTGAAGCTATCGTTGAAGGAAATAAACAGGGATTAATAGGTGTGAAAGAAATTGAAAAATTACATCAAAAGATGCATTTGAAATCCTATTCTGGAGGAAATAAGGTTTGTGTTATTTGGGGAACTGAAAGAATGAATAAAGTAGCTTCGAACAAGTTTTTGAAAATTCTTGAAGAGCCTCCTCAAAACACCTATTTTATTTTAATCGCCGAGGATATTGAAATGCTTTTACCAACACTTGTTTCAAGATGCCAACTGGTAAACATTCCTCCCATTACAAATAAAGTTTTGGAAGCTTCTTTGTCCAGTGAAATTAAAGATAAAAAAAGCCTTGTTACTCAAGCAGAAGGAGACTACAGGCGTTTACAGAGAATCGTACAAAACACGAACAATAAAGAGTTTGAAGCGCTACTTATTGCAGGATTGAGGGTTGCTTTTAAAGTCAAGAAAGACGTAAATTCTATTGTCAAATTGATGGAGTGGACAGGAAAACTAAGTCAGATTGGTAAGGAAGAACAAAAGGCATTTTTGAATTATGGGGTACAGTTTTTTAGAGATGCTTTTCTTATAAACTATTCTTTACACAAACTCGTTCACTATCAAACTGAAAATGACTTTGACATTGAAAAAATTGCTCCCTTTATTACGAGTAATAACATTCAAGATTTGATATCATTATTTGAAATAAGTCATTATCAAATTTTGAGAAATGCCAATGCCAAGATGGTTTTTGATAACTTGGGGATTCAATTATCTCGTTGTTTTTTTTAAAACCGATTTGCTTAACTCGGCTTCCTGAAAACATAAATCTTTGAAGAGTATTGATTATTAAAGAGAGCTTTAATATTAGAAATAAGACCTATGAAAATTCCTCTTAAAAAAGGAAGTGTTGCCCCTTTTTGAACTTCAGACATGTATGATATATAAAAGGCGTCGAACCATAGAGGGTGTTGCGATTCAAATAAAAACCCATTTTCCTCAAGTAGTCTAATTAATCCAGAGTCTGTAAAGTGCCACAAGTGTCGGGGCACATCCAGGGCTGCCCAGAATGCTTTATAATATATCGCATCGTAACTTTTAAGATTAGGAACCGCAATTACCAGCTTCCCTGTCGTTTTGAGTTTTGAATACAGTTGTGATAGCACATCATTTAGTTCTGGTAAATGTTCTAAGACATGCCAAAGTGTGATGGCTGAAAAACTCACTGTATTGGGTATGTAATTAACTGTTTTATAGCATGTTAAGCCCTTTTTAAGACATTCTTTTCTTGCCTTTTCACTTGGCTCTACTGTACTTATGATAAACCCTTTCTTTTTTAAATACGTTGCAAAAACACCAACGCCTGCACCTACATCCAGGACTCGTTGATTTGAATATTTCTTTATAAAACTAGATTTGTAAGACAGCATTAATCTTTGTATAAAAACATATACATAGTCTAAAAAGGATTTACGTTCTGTTTTATGTGAACTGTAATCTTGAGCCTGGTAATAATGATCTAAATCAATTTTATTGGGTAATTCAGTAAAAGCATATTGAGCCTCTTCAATCCAAAAAACGTTAAACTCTTGTTGGGAAACCAAATGATCTTTGGGTCTGTATAGAAGTTTTACTTGTTCCACGTGAAACATTTAGCGACCCATTGATACGAGAAGTACACTAATATCACTTGGATTAATGCCACTGATTCGTGATGCTTGTGCAATTGTATCGGGTCTGATTTTATTGAGCTTTTCTTTGGCCTCATGTGATAATGATGCTAAGACATCAAAATTGAAACCGCGAGGTATAACAATGTTTTCTAAACGTTTTAATTTATCGGCATTACGTTTTTCCTTTTCAATATACCCTGCATATTTAATCTCAATTTCGGCTTGCTCAAATACAGTGTCATCTATTTCAAAGTCATTAAGGTAAGAATTGATTGATCTGAATTGATGTAAATCTTTCCTAGTAATTGATGGTCTTGAGAGAAGCTTAGCAAACTTATCTGTTTGGGTGACAGTATCTGATTTATTGTTAAGCAAAACTGTATTTGCGGTGTTTAGCTCATAGCTGGTTTTCCTAAGGAAGCGAACCAGGTCAGCTCTTTGTTGTTGTTTTTGTTCAACTTTTTTCAAGCGATCATCACCCAGCAATCCGATTGAGTGGGCTTTTGGAGTTAAACGTTCGTCTGCATTGTCTTGTCGTAATAATGTCCTGTATTCTGCTCTGGATGTAAACATTCTATAGGGCTCTTCCGTTCCCTTTAATATAAGATCGTCAATTAAAACACCTATATATGCCTCTTCACGTCCTAAAACAAAAGGGCTTTTATCAGATGCTTTCAAGTGAGCATTGATACCTGCCATTAGGCCTTGGGCAGCGGCTTCTTCATAGCCTGTAGTACCATTAATTTGACCAGCAAAAAAAAGGTTTTGGACATTCTTTGTTTCTAAACTATGAAATAACTGTGTTGGTGGAAAATAATCGTATTCAATTGCATATCCAGGTCTGAAAAACTTTACGTTCTCAAAACCAACAACAGACTTTAGTGCCTTGTATTGAATATCATCGGGGAGTGAAGTCGAAAATCCATTTACATAAACCTCAACCGTATTCCAGCCTTCTGGTTCAACAAAAATCTGATGTTGAGACTTATCACTAAAACGATTTATCTTATCTTCAATAGAGGGACAATACCTAGGGCCTGTGCTCTGTATTGCTCCGTTGAACATGGGTGACCTGTCGAAACCTGATCGTAATATATCATGAACATCAAGATTAGTATGCGTAATGTGACAACTTAATTGGCGGGTAAGGGGTTTAGTTAAATCAGAAAAAGAAAATTTTGAAGGAGTTACATCGCCTGGCTGTTCCTGCATTTTTGTATAATCCAAAGACCGACCATCTACACGTGGTGGTGTACCCGTTTTCATTCTACCTGACTCAAATCCTAAATTTTCAAGAGATGTCGTTAGACCGACAGCTGCTTTTTCTCCTGCTCGTCCACCACCAAAGTTCTTCTCTCCAATATGAATTAAACCATTTAAAAAAGTGCCATTTGTTAATATTACTGATTTACCAAAAATTTTGAGCCCCAAAGAGGTAACCACTCCTTTAACTAGATCTTGCTCAACTATTAAGTCAACTACCATTTCTTGATAAAAATCGAGATTAGGGGTTTTCTCTAACATACTACGCCACTCCAAGCTGAACATACTTCTATCAGATTGTGCGCGGGGACTCCACATTGCGGGACCTTTGGATTGGTTTAGCATTTTATATTGAATTGCAGTACGGTCGGTGACTATACCACTGTAACCGCCAAGAGCATCTATTTCTCTTACAATTTGACCTTTTGCAATTCCTCCCATAGCTGGATTACAGGACATTTGTCCTGTTGTTTGAAGGTTCATAGTAATCAAAAGCGTTTTGGATCCTAAATTTGCTGCTGCTGCTGCTGCTTCGCAACCAGCATGTCCAGCACCTACTACAATTACATCAAACGATCTATCAAACATGTGCTTTTTGTTTCACGTGGAACATATCAATAAAATTATTTTCAAGAGTACGCATTTTTGCTTTTTCTTGTAAAGAAGCGTCATTAAATCCTAAACAATGTAAAATACCGTGAACAATGACTCTAAGGCATTCATTTTCAACACTTTGCGACTCCTCTTCTGCTGAGCGCTCTACAGCCCAAAGGGATATAAAAAATTCTGCTCTGAGCGATTCTTTTGAACTGTAATTAAAGCTTATAATGTCTGTATGTGTAGTATGGTTTAAATATTTCTGATTCATTTCAAGTAATTCTTCTTGTGAAACAAAATTATAAACCAGTTGATCAATTATAAAACCAAACTGCGAGATATACTCTCTGATCACGTTTGAAACAAACGATGAATTTAAAAATACAGGTATGTTGTTAAACTTTATGATGTTTATTTTTTTGCAAATATACAGGTTTTGACTGGGTCATTAATGCATATCGGGGAGAAGCGATTATCTTTGCAAAAAAAAGAATGAAAACACGCGTGCGATTTGCCCCTAGCCCAACAGGTCCTTTACATATAGGTGGGCTTCGAACTGCTCTTTTTAACTACCTGTTTGCACGAAAGGAAGAAGGTATATTTATTCTTCGTGTTGAAGATACTGATCAAAGTCGCTATGTTACAGGTAGCGAAAATTATATTCAAGAAACATTAGAATGGTGTGGGATGATTCCTGATGAAGGGCCAAAAAGTGGAGGTAATTATGGTCCATATAGACAAAGTGAAAGAAAGGCAATATACAAGGAATACATAGAGAAATTAATAGAAAGAGGGGGGGCCTACTATGCGTTTGATTCAAATGAAGAACTGGCTGAGTCAAGGGCTACAATCGAAAAGGATAAACAAACATTTAAGTATAGTGCTAAAAACAGAATGTCATTTAAAAACAGTTTGTCTTTAACAGAAGAAGAAACCAAGCTGGCACTCAAAGGGGATTATGTTATTCGGCTAAAAGTTGAATCCGGAAATATGGTGAGTGTGCATGACGAAATTCGAGGTACCGTTCGGGTAAATACAGATGAACTTGATGATAAAATATTAATGAAAAGTGATGGTATGCCGACCTATCATTTTGCAAATGTTGTTGATGATTATTTAATGAAAATAAGTTGTGTTATAAGAGGTGAGGAATGGTTACCCTCATTGCCGTTACACAAATTAATTTATACTGCATTTGGTTGGGAAACTCCAAAATTTATGCACCTCCCTTTAATATTAAAACCGAGCGGTAAAGGAAAGTTATCTAAGCGGGATGGTGACAAAGATGGGTTTCCTGTCTTTCCATTAAGTTGGGGAGAAGATACCCCAGGGTTCAGAGAAATGGGCTTTATGCCCGAAGCGATGATTAATTATTTAGCCCTATTGGGTTGGAATGATGGAACCAAAAATGAGTTGTTTACTTTAGAAGAATTAGAATCAAAATTTTCCGTATCAGGAATTCAAAAAGGAGGGGCTCGTTTTGATTATGAAAAAGCAAGATGGGTAAACCATCAAAAAATCACACAAGCAAATACGGATGATTTAATTCAAATGGATACTGTTAAAAAAATGCTTTCAGATTTTCCAAAAAAAAATCATTTGGCTCTCTTTAATCTGGTGAAAGAAAGATTGTTTTCTCTAAATGATTTAAGGTGTGAATTATCTTTTATTCAAAGTCCTTATGCGTATGATGAAAAGGTTCTTGAAAAATTAAAAGACAAAAGACCTATAAGCATATTGAATAAGATAAAAGAAGAGGTAGAAAAAGATAACGAGCAATTAAAAGAAAGTTTGATGGCCTGGGCTAAAGAAAATTCTATTCCTATTGGGGCCTTAATGCAATGCTTTCGTTTAGCGTTAGTTGGAAAACTGACTGGGCCGGATTTGTTTGAAATTTGTAATCTTCTCGGGAAAGAGTTATCTTTAAAAAGAATCGACGATTTAATTAAATATATTAACCTAAAACTTACTTAAGATGGGCACAGCAACTATCATCATTATAGCAGTAGTAATACTTTTCTTGTTTTCTGGTCTTTTTGTTGTAAAACAACAGACCGCTGCCATTGTAGAACGATTTGGTCGTTTTTTATCTATTAGGCAATCTGGCTTACACTTTAAAATCCCTTTTATAGACCGTATCTCTGGACGTATTAGTCTCCGTATTCTGCAGCTTGATGTTATCGTAGAAACAAAAACAAAAGACGATGTGTTTGTTAAATTAAAGGTTTCTGTCCAGTATAAAGTTGTACAAGAAAAAGTTTATGACGCATTCTATAAGCTGGATTATCCTCAAGATCAAATTACATCTTATGTCTTTGATGTTGTTAGGGCTGTAGTCCCAAAAATGAAATTAGATGATGTCTTTGAAAAAAAAGATGAAATTGCTAATGCGGTAAAGGGTGAGCTTAATGATGCGATGATTAACTATGGTTATGATATTATAAAAGCATTGGTGACTGACATAGACCCAGACGCTGAGGTTAAGGCGGCTATGAACCGTATCAATGCAGCAGAGCGCAAAAAAGTAGCGGCTCAATATGATGGAGATGCTGAACGTATTTTAATTGTTGAAAAAGCAAAAGCTGAAGCTGAAAGCAAACGATTGCAAGGACAGGGTATTGCGGATCAAAGAAGAGAAATTGCAAGAGGATTGGAAGAGTCTGTGGATGTTTTAAATAAAGTGGGGATAAACTCTCAAGAAGCTTCTGCGCTAATTGTTGTTACCCAGCATTATGATACACTTCAAGCTATCGGTGGTGAAACAAATACAAACCTTATATTGTTACCTAACTCACCTCAAGCAGGAAGTGAAATGTTGAACAACATGGTCGCTTCATTTACTGCCAGTAATCAAATTGGCGAAGCAATGAAAAAACAACAATTAGAGCAAAATAAAGATAAAAAATAAACTACTGGTTTTGTTTTGACCAAGTATCTCTTAAACCAACTGTTTTGTTAAAGATTAGTTTGTGTTCCGTAGTATCTGGATCAACAACAAAATATCCTAATCGTTGAAATTGAAAGTTTTCAAACGCTTTTGCTGTCTTTAAGCTAGGCTCAACAAAGGCATTAATGATTGAGAGGGAATTGGGATTTACATGCGTCTTAAAATCCACCTCTTTATCTTGATCTGGAGCTTCAACCTGAAATAAACGATCATAAAGCCTAACCTCTGCGGGTAGTGCATGAGCTTCAGAAACCCAATGAAGTGTTCCTTTGACTTTTCGCATACTTGCCTCAGTACCACTTCCGCTTTTGCTGTCAGGATCATAAGAACAAATTATCTCTGTTATCATACCTAAGTCATTTTTTACTACAGATTCACCCTTAATTATATATCCATTTTTAAGGCGCACCTCTTTATCAAGCGTTAATCTAAAAAACTTACGATTGGCCTCCTCTTTAAAATCCTCTCGTTCAATTAAAAGGTGTTTTGAAAAGGGTATTGTTCTGGAGCCTAACTCGAGTTGTTCCGGGTTTATTTCTCCTTCTAAAAGCTCTTCTTTTCCTTCAGGATAGTTTGAGATAGTTAGCTTTATAGGGTCTAAAACCGCCATAACCCTTGGAGCTGTTATGTTTAGATCTTCTCTGACAGAAAATTCCAATAAAGAAATGTCTATTATGTTATCCCTTTTAGCAACTCCGGCAGTATCAACAAAATTGCGTAAAGATGTAGGGGTGTAACCTCTACGTCTTAGTCCAGCAATTGTGGGTAGTCTTGGATCATCCCAATCATTAACAATTCTTTCCTCTATCAATTCCAAAAGCTTGCGCTTGCTTGTGACAGTATAAGAGAGATTCATACGGGCAAACTCTCTTTGTTTGGGGGGAAGTTTCTCCAAAGGGCTAAGCGCCTCTAAAAACCAGTCATAAAGGTCTCTATGGGGCTTGAATTCTAAAGAGCATAAGGAATGAGATACTTGTTCGATATAATCTGACTCCCCATGTGTCCAATCATACAGCGGATAAATACACCAGCGATCTGCTGTTCTATGGTGCGTTTTATAGAGAATTCTATACATCACAGGATCTCGCAAAAGCATGTTAGGTGATGACATGTCTATTTTTGCTCGCAATACGTGGGCGCCCTCTGGATGTTTGCCCAATTTCATTTCAGTAAATAATTCTTGGTTTTCATGGATTGGACGATCTCTAAAGGGGCTATGGGTTCCTGAAGTTGTTGGTGTTCCTTTCTGTGAGGCTATCGTCTCTGAGTTTTGCGAATCAACATAAGCAAGACCTTTTGAAATTAATAATTGTGCCCAATCATATAACTGATCAAAATAATCGGAAGCGTAACATTCTCTATTCCATTCATATCCCAACCAAGTAATATTCTCCTTGATAGCATCTACAAATTGCTGTTCTTCTTTTGCTGGATTGGTATCGTCAAAGCGAAGGTTGACGGGAGCACTATAGCGCTCCCCTAAATTGAAATTTAAACAAATTGCTTTTACATGACCAATATGCAAATATCCATTGGGTTCTGGTGGAAAACGAAAACGAAGGTTTTTTTTGGAAAAACCAGCTGCTATATCTTCTTCAATGATGTGTTCTATAAAATGTAAGGGACGTTCCATTCCTTTTTTTGTTTGTGCAAAGATAATGAATGGATGCTTTGCAAGGTATCAAGAAAACTGTCTTTATATTTGCTTCATTATTATGGGAAAAATATATTTAAAAAATATTCATTTGTATGCTTTTCATGGGTGTATGGATGAAGAAGAAAAAATAGGTAGTGACTATATTGTAAATGTTGTCGTAAAAACAAATTTAGACGTTTCGTCAAAAACCGACAATCTTCATGATACTGTTGATTATGTTGCCTTGCATTCTATTGTTAAAAAAGAAATGAAGGTGCGCGCAAAACTTTTGGAACATGTTGCGGATCGTATTCTTAAAAGAATTTTAAAAGAGCATCCTGGTGTTGAAAAAGCGAAAGTAAAAGTGGCAAAAAGAAATCCACCAATCGGCGGAAATGTTGAAGAAGTTGCTATAAAAAGAGAACTCTCTAGATCTGCATTAAAATTCGATTAAATATTAGTACTTTTACCGCATGGCATCGTGGCCGAGTGGCTAGGCAGAGCTCTGCAAAAGCTTGTACAGCGGTTCGAATCCGCTCGATGCCTCTTATTATTCTTCAATGATTATTTTCCCTCCCAAGTTTGTTTGGGTTACCTGCTTCTTTGGGCTTCCATAAACGCGCAAGACACCACCTCCTATAATTTTGGCATCAACAAGTTCAGAAGCATTAATATGGGCATAGCCTCCCGCATAGCTTTTTACCTGTGATTGTTCTGTTAAAAGCTCTTCGGCTTCGCAACTACCACTGGTAGAAAGAGATAGGTTGAAATTTGTGGCTTGCCCTTTAAGGTGAATTCTACCTGCAGAATTACTAACCGCATCTAAACGATCTACGTTCGCTTCTAGTGTAATAATTGCACCACTTTTTGCCTCAACCTTCAGGCTTGTTTGTTCAATTGCTTCGGTTGTTAAAGTAACCCCTTGATGGGCAACTATTCTGTCTAAAGGTTCGCTATGGTAAAGTTCTATATAAGTATAGCCTAGGTTCAAAACGCTCTTCGAGGCTAATTTTATTTTTATCATTTTATTTTTAAGAGATAGAATAACCTCATCCTTATGGTCCCCATAAATAATAGCTTTATTGACTTCTGAAGGAATTAATTTAATATCTAGTTTTGAGAAAACCTTAACTCCATAAAAAGGACCCATTGTAAGTGTTCTTCTTTCTATGTCTTGAGAAAAAGCGTTTAAAAAAATAAAAATAAATAATAGAAAAAAAGATGTTTGTTTTTTCATATGTGGCTTTTTTATGCGGGTACAAAATCAAGAAAACGACGAAGTATATTTACTTTTTTAACTTTTATTGTTATTGTATCTCCCAACTGATATGTTTTTTTTGTTCGTTCTCCAATAAATGCGTGTTGTCGATCATCATAATGGAAAAAATCACCCTTAATATCCATCACACGAATCATTCCCTCACACTTATTGTCAATTAATTCTACATACAGGCCTCGGTCTGTTACTCCAGAAATCACTCCATTGAATATCTGGCCTACCTTGTCTTCCATAAACACCATTTGCATGTATTTTATTGAATCTCGCTCGGCTCTTGTTGCTAATTGTTCCCTTTGAGAAGAGTGCTGACAAGCTTCCTCTATAGTTTGTTTTGATGGATACGGTTTTTTGTCTAGGTAGGTTTGTAAAAGGCGATGAACCATTACATCGGGATATCTTCTGATGGGTGATGTAAAGTGGGTATAGTGAGAAAAAGCAAGCCCATAATGACCAATATTATCTGTTGAATATTCCGCTTTTGACATACATCTAAGCGTTAGCGTATCTATTAAATTTTGTTCTTTTTTTCCATTACAAGCAAGTAACAATCCATTAATTTCACTACTAACATTTTTTTTATTCGGGTTAAATGAATAACCAAAAGGAGAGATTGTTTGTTTTAAGTTGAATAATTTTTGTTCATCGGGATCATCATGTGTTCTATAAACAAAAGGAGGGAGTGGTTGAATTTTATTTATAAAACCAGCAACTTTTTTGTTTGCAAGAAGCATAAATTCTTCTATTAATTTATGGGCATCTTTTGATGTTTTAAAGTAAACAGACTCTGGGTTATTTTCATCATCTAAGTGAAAATTAACTTCGACGCGATCGAATGAAATAGCGCCATTCTTCATTCGTTGGCTTCTTAATTTTTTTGCTTGAAAATCTAAAATATTTATTGCTTTAAACACATTATCTGGAAGGATATACGTTTTTCCTGTAAGAGAAACGCTTGAGTCAACCTGAGCTTTTTGATTTTCCAAAACGTCTTGAACCTCTTCATACGAAAAACGATAGTCCGAATTGATAACTGTTCTTCCATACCATTCTTCTTGAACTGTTCCTTCTTTATTTAGAATAAATACGGCAGAAAAAGTGAATTTTTCTTCTTTAGGGCGAAGAGAACATAAACCATTTGATAAAACTTCTGGTAGCATCGGAACGACTCTATCTACAAGATAAACAGATGTTGCCCTATCATATGCTTCTTGATCTAATATTGTATTTGGTTGAACATAATAGGAAACATCAGCGATATGGATTCCAACTTCAAATAATCCGTTTGACAACGTTTTAAATGAAAGGGCATCATCAAAATCTTTGGCTGTTATTGGGTCAATTGTAAATGTTAAAACATCTCTAAAATCTCTCCTTTTTTTTATTTCTTTTTGATCTAAGTCTTTTTTTATTTTCTCTGCCGCTTCCTCTATTTCTTTTGGAAATTCGTAAGGAAGACCATACTCATGAAGAATTGCATGTATTTCTGTTTCCTTCTCTCCGGGTTGGCCTAAACTTTTAATAATTCTTCCAGATGGTGACTCTCTTTTTTCCTGCCAGTCTTTTAAAACAGCAACTACTTTTTCACCGTCTTTATAGTTTTTTAATTCTTCCCTTTCTATAAAAAGATCAGTATACATTCTTCCACTCCTACAAAGAACAAAACCAAAATCTTTTTGACGCTCAAAAACACCTACATATTCTCGGTTACTTCTTTCTAAAATATTTTCAACATGAGCTTCTACTTGTTTATTTTTTTTGTGAATACTTATTTCAATTTGATCACCATGTAAACCTTTATTTAAAAATTTTTTTGGTACAATAAGTTCTTCATCATATCCATCAACTTTTACAACACCTTTCCCTGAAGGAATAATAGTTAATTGAGTAGAAACCAACTCTACAGAAGAGTTATTAAATTGATATTGGCCGGGCTTCAAAGCATCTAATTGATCTTGACTGTGAAGTGTGTTTAGTACTTTTATAATGTTATTTCTCCCTTTAGTATCTTTAATGTCTAGGGCTGCAGCTATTTGCTTATAATTAAGAACAGCCTTAGGACGGCTTTTAAAAAGAGATATAATTTTCCCCTCAAGTTGATAACGTTCTTTTTTCTTTTTAGACATCTAGATTTTTAAATTAGAACAAAGGTACGATATTCGTTTTCGTCACTTTATTAACACTACTAACATTATTATATATTTTTTCTTTTTAAAATTTAAATTAATGATGATGTATATAGACTGTTCATAGTAGTAATAATTTTTTATCTATATCTTACTCTCTTTTAAAAAGATATAAAAGCAAACATTTTATCTCACCCTATTAACAATATAAACCCCTTAAAATTAATTACTTAAAAAGATATAAAATGGGTGTTAACAACTATATATATTAATAAATAGTAGTCTCTTTTTTCATTTTAATAGTTCACAAACGTTCTTTTTTTGTGTTTTTAATAACGATAAAAAAAGAAAAATAAATTTGGAGAAACACTGTTTTTTTACATACTAGACAATATTGAATTAACGATAACATACTTATATTAATTGTCAACAAATAATGAATAAACTAACCAACAGTTTTTAAACATAAGAAGACACTTTTTTTACTTTTATAAAAAAAAAATATGCAAATAAGTATTGGTAATGATCATGCGGGACCGGAGTATAAAGAGAAAATAATAGCTTTTTTAAAATCAGAAAATTACGAAACAATAAACTATGGAACCAACACAACAGACAGTGTAGATTATCCGGATTTTATCCACCCTGTAGCAAAAGATGTTTCAGAGGGGAAGTCTGACTTTGGAATTATTATTTGTGGAAGCGGAAATGGGGCTAATATGACGGCAAATAAATATCAAAAAATTCGTTCTGCCCTTTGTTGGAACAAAGAAATAGTTGCTCTAGCACGAGAACACAATGATGCTAATATTTTAAGTTTACCGGCACGTTTTATTTCTATTCCTCAAGCAATTGAAATGGTTAAGGTTTTTATATCCACAAAATTTGAAGGCGGGAGACACCAGAAAAGAATAGATAAAATACCCTGTAAATAATGCTTTCATTTGAATGTAAAAAGTTCGATTCCTTCTCTCCTCAAGAGCTTCATGATCTTCTCGCTTTACGATCGGAAGTTTTTGTTGTAGAGCAAAATTGTGTTTACCAAGATATTGACGGAAAAGACCTTTTAGCACTTCATATAATAGGGAAAAGTAAAGAAAAAATAGTTGCTTGTGCACGAATTTTAGCTCCTGGCGTTTCCTATCCAGAAAAAGTTTCAATAGGTAGAGTAGCGGTCTCTCAAACACAACGCGGGAAAAATCAAGGTCACGAACTTATGAATTATTGTTTGAAACAAACCAAAGCACATTTTCCTGCGGTAACCATCAAAATATCAGCACAGGCCCATCTTGAAAACTTTTACAATAAACACGGTTTTAAAGCCACCGGCGAAGAATACCTTGAGGATGGGATACCTCACATTGGGATGATTCTTTAAAAAGAATCCGGTTTCATTTTGTTAAATAAAGCCGATATTTCTTCTTTAAGAACCATAGTTTCTGAAGCTTTTTTTCCTGTAAAAATCAACATACAATTTCCATAAAAGAAGTTTTGAGAATCCGCCTCTCGTAGCCCCTCTCTTAATTGTCTTTTTATGCGGTTTCTATCTACAGCTTTTTTAAAATTTCTCTTTGAAACAGATACCCCCACATAAAATGCGGGGACCGTTTCTATTAATTGATACCTTAACAAGAGGTTGCGGGAGCGGATTATTTGCCCAGAATCAAACAACTGATCAAGAACCCTTTTACTTTTTAATCGTCTTAAAGAGATTTTAATTTTCGGGTGCGACATAATAATTGTCGTTTTTGTCTACATCTGCCATCAAGTTACTTGGGTCTATTACTATAACTTCAATGTCTTCTTTTTGTCTATCTATAGTGAAGGTATATTCAGTATTAGCCCAGCTCCAATCTTTGTGTAACGTCCAATCTATTGCATAGGGATTTTGTTTTTCACCCCGCATTAGTGAAATTGGAATATAATGTAACTCACTTTCTCCATTTTTAAATTGAATTAAAACTTCTAGGGGCATGGGCATTAACTCTTTTCTTTTTAGAAGGATTTCGGCACCGGTTTTAACCGTACTTACTTTTGCAATAGCATAATCAATTTTGTTTGTAGTTTGTGTCCAGTCGGTTAAAAACCACTGGAGTTGAATTCCAGAAACACGTTCAGCGATTCTCCTTAAATCATTGGGAAGAGGATGCTTGAATTTCCACTCATCATAATACGTCTGTAAAATCTCATAAAGCTTTTCCTTACCGACGATGTATCCCAACTGACCCAAGAAAACAGCTCCTTTATTGTAAGCGGTACTTTCATAAGCATAGTTATGTTTGTAGCGATTGGCATTGGTGCTTTGAGGCATTTCTTGGCCTGAGCCAGCTAAATTGAAATACCCTCTATAAGAACCTTCTAAGGGAAAATCTTTGTTTTCTTCTAAAATTTCATCTTCTGCTAGCGTAGAAATAAACGAAGTAAACCCCTCGTCCATCCACTCATGTTTTGTTTCGTTTGTTGCCAGCACATGTTGAAACCAGGAATGGGCCAATTCATGGGCCGTTACTCCAAATAGGGATCCGTATTTTCGGCCTCCGGTAACAAGAGTTAGCATTGCGTATTCCATACCTCCATCACCCCCCTGAACAACAGAATATTGTTTATATGGATAAAGACCGACCTTTTCATTGTAAAACGCCATCATCTTAGCCGTGTCTGGTTGAAGTTTTTTCCAATTGTCTATTATATCAGGATTGTTTTTATAGAAAAAATGTAAGGTTACATCGTTAGGTCCGGGATAGGTATCATGAATATAATCCGGATCAGCTGCCCAAGTGAAATCATGAACTTGAGGTGCAATATAATGCCAAGTAACGTTTCCTTTTTTGGCTTTTGGTTTTTTTCGATCTGAATATCCCATTCCAATATCTTCAGCATTTTGTAAGTACCCACTTGCGGCGACCACAAACTTTTTGTTCAAGGTGATTTTAACATCAAAATCTCCCCAAACACCATGATATTCTCGGCCGGTGTATGGGTCTGCATTCCACCCCTCTCGGTCATATTCAGCCATTTTGGGATACCATTGTGCCATGGAAAAAGCGACCCCTTCGCTTGAGTTTTTTCCGGCTCGTCGAATAACATCGGGCACATGACCTTCAAAATTTAATTCAAATGTTGTACTTCCGCCCGGGGGGATTGGCTTATTTAATGGGACTTCTAAAATAGTTTCAGAGTCAACAGGGGACAACAAAACACCATCTTGTTTTAGTTCACTAACTTTTAAATATCCCTGCTGATCAGGGGTTAAAGCATTTACATCTTTTTTAAAACGCCTGTTTTTATCAGCAGCGCTTTTTAATCTTATGGCCATTTCACTACCCGGTTTAAAGGCATTAAAATATAAGTGGTAAAAAACCTTGTGTAAAGTTTCAGGCGAATTATTGGTATATACTAGTTTTTGTGAACCTGAATAAAGAGCGGTCTCAGTGTCTAGAGAAACTTCCATGGTATAATCAACAGCTTGCTGCCAGTATTGAGCATTGCCAATTTGAAAAAAAAATAAGCTAAGTAAAAAAAGGGAAAAATGTCTCATAATTATAATGTGTTTTGAGGGTTAAATATACGGTTACTTAATTAGTAAAATAAGAATCAAAGTTAAAATGCGTATTCATACGAACCCCTTTTTCAGTCTGCTTTAAAGAAACCAACTGATGCTTAGGGTCGTGCTCCAAAAAAAGCAAAGCATCTTCAAAAAGCGCGCGCTCCAAGAACCCCTTTTTTTCTTCAAGCGTCAATAAGGGGCGTGTGTCATATCCCATGATATAAGGAATGGGAATATGTCCTACAGTAGGAATTAGGTCTGCAGCGTAAAATAGTTTTTTACCCTTATAATTTAACAAAGGAAGCATTTGTTTTTCGGTATGACCATCAATTAAAAGGATTGAAAAGGGCAAACCAGTTTCTTCAAGTAACGGACCATTCCCAGTAATAAAATTAAGTTGGCCGCTTTCTTGGATAGGCAGGATGTTTTCGGTTAAAAACGAAGCTTTTTCCCTTGGATTAGGATTTAATGCCCATTTCCAGTGGGATTTATGCACCCAGAATTTCGCATTTTTAAATGCTGGCTCAAGAATTCCATTCTTGGACCTATTTATAGCACCTCCACAATGGTCAAAATGTAAATGAGTAAAAAACACATCAGTAATATCATTTTTATGAAATCCCGCTTTTTCAAGTGAGCTATCCAACGAATAGTCACCCCACAAGCCATAGTGGCTAAAGAATTTATCTTCTTGCTTATTTCCCATTCCCGTATCAATCAAAATTAATCGATTCCCATCTTCCACGAGTAATGATCTGGTGGCCATTTCAATCCTGTTTTTTTCATCTGCAGGATTTCTTTTTTCCCAAAGGGGCTTTGGAACTACACCAAACATGGCGCCACCATCTAATTTAAAATTTCCAGCTTCAATTACGTAAAGTTGCATTTATTTTAATTTTATACGTGCTAACACATTAGTAGATGTGAGGTACAAATAGTTTTCATCTTTATCAAAGGCACAATTGGCCGTTGCTTTTCCCGGGCGGACAGTGCCTATGTGTTTTCCTTCAGGAGTAATTAATAATACACCGCCAGGGCCGGTTGCAAAAAGAACTCCAGAAGAATGAACTTTCAAACCATCAAAAAGACCCATTCCTTTTTTTCCCATCGATTTGGCATCAAAAAAGACACGCTGGTTTATTAATCTTCCATCTACCAGATCAAAGGCTGCAATAATTGGATTATTAGCATCAGAATTCCCAACGTATACGGTTTTTTCATCCAATGAAATTGCAATTCCGTTTGGTCTAGAAAGGGCTTTATTCAAAAGCGTTATTCCCTTCTCTTTAGACCATTTGTAAATCCCATTAAAAGAAAGCTCTTTGAGGGGGTCACGGTCTTGATCTTTTAAGCCATAAGGAGGGTCTGTAAAGAACAATTCATCTTTTGTGTTGAAGACTAAATCGTTAGGACTATTGAACCATTTACCGTCATAATGATCGATTAATGTTTCGTATTCAGGCTCATTAAAAGACCAATTTTTTAAGCGGGCAACACGACGGTCACCATGTTGACAAAGGACTAAATTTCCGGCAGCGTCAAGAAGCAACCCATTAGCTCCTTCATTTGTACTATGCGGCGCATGATTTGTCATTCCGCTTGGTTTGAGAAATTCTGTAACTCCCTTATTTTCTGTCCACAAATAAGCGGTGTTTTTAGGTACGTCCGTAAAAAGAATACCATTCAAATGAGAAACCCAAACTGGTCCTTCTGCCCACGAAAAGCCTGAGGCTAAAACCTCAATTTGAGCATTATCAGAGATAAATTTATCAATAGCAGGATCCAGTCGCTCGATCATACCTATTGTTTCTTGTCCCTGTAGGGTCAATGTAATAAAGAAAACACAAAAGTGTAGAATACTTTTCGACATGTTTTTTCACCCAAAGTACAAAATCCCAAAGAGACAGCAAACAACAAAATTTTTATTGCTGCTTTTCAAGTAACTCAAGTAGGTCTTTGGAAAACGCGAGCATGATTTTAATCTCTTGAAGGCTTGAGAGGCGCTCTTTTCCTTTAATCAAGATATGCGTACCATTTGATTCGATATGAAAAATAGGATGGCTTTCAAAAAAGTAGATCAATTCAGAATTAAAAAGAGTCCTGATTGCTTTCTTGTTGTTTCCGCTCAAATGAAAGCGCTTTGAAAAGTCAGGATGCTTGGTAAAATTGATATCGTCAAAGCCCGCCCAATGATACAATGCAGTTTTAAAATCCTCTTTATCTAAAACAAAATTTGGGAGGGGAATTGGGCTTTTAAAGAGTAAAAAAGTGCCCTTCAGGTCTTCTTTTGTAATAAAAGCGCCTTCAGAAAAAGAAAGATCAAAAAGAGTAAATGTATCATCGTAAAGAGAGTTCACACTATAATTCACAACTTTGGATTCGAAAAAGAGAAAGCGATTTATTCCTTTTGGGTCACTTTCAATTTTGGGATCATAATTCCATGCCAACTGTTGTGCCAATTGCTCAATATTTTTTTGTCTATTGGATAGTGCGTTTTGAAGCCCCATCAATACATTAATAGGGAGGCTTTTTCTTACTGCAAAAGGATGCTGTGTTTCAGAAGCATGAATATCAAGACCAATCGTTTCAAAAATTCCATTTTTTCGGGCAAAAGAACGTTGATAGTCATGAAGCCCTTCCATAACTGTGTGGTCGACAAAATCACACAAGGAAAAGTCAACAATGGCATGTTCGCTCTCAGGGATTTGATCTAGCTTTATTTTTAAGCGATAGAAATTTAAAAAACTACAGAAATTTTTAACACTCACATAGTAGTTTCCGCTTTGGTCTTCTCGATACATCAACACATTGGGTTTGAAAATATTGAGTGAAAAAAGAAAAAAACTTTTGCGAAGGAAAAGATGCACGATAAAGGTAAATAGGATACCTACAGCAATCCCTACAATGAGGCTTGTGAATAATGTTGTGACTAGAGTAATTAGGAAAATTAACGCTTGCTCGGGGCCAATTTTATAGATTCGGATTAAATTTTCAGGGGATGCCAGCTTATAGCCTGTAAACACTAAAATTGCAGCTAAAGCAGTGAGAGGAATACGCTGTATTTGATCCCCTAGTAGCACTACAAAAAGGACCAGAAAGGCAGCGTGAAAAAAATTAGCAGAACGATTAGTGCCGCCATTATTTGCATTTACTGAGCTTCTAGCGATTACGGTAACAACATTTAACCCGCCTAAAAAACCACTTACAATACTCGCCAATCCAAGGGCCCGAAGGTCTTTATTTACATTAGAACGTCTTTTCCTGGGGTCTAATTTATCTACCGCCTTAATGCTTAATAAGGATTCGATAACCGCAATTAAAGTGATGGAAAATACAACGCCAATAAAATTTAAATCAAAAAGCTTATCAAAGTTTGGGCGTGGGAGATTTGAGAATAATTGATCCGGAATTTTAATTAATAATTCAGGGTCTATAGGCACCTCTTTATTTAAAACTAAGGCATAATAGTAGCCAATTCCAATGGAACCCACCACAACCCACATGGGCGCAGGAATCAAATGAAAATAGGGATTGCGTATTCTGCTATAAAGAAAAAGAAAAAGTAAGCTACCCGCCCCCAGAACTCCAGCAAATGGATGAAGCCCTAAAAAGAGCAAGAAAGAATCCGGGATACGCATTAATTGTTCAATGGTTCCCCCAGGAATTGATGTGAGGCCTAACATTACATGAAATTGTTTTGCCAAAATTCCTATTCCAATAGCAGCAAGCATTCCTTGTAAGGCAGATGCAGGAAAAAATTCACTCATGGCGCCTAAACGCAAAACACCAAAAATAATAAGCAGTCCACCAGACAATATAATGGCGGCAAGTGTAAACAAATATCCTTCATAAAGATTTCCTTCACCCAATGTTGTTATTGCAGCCAAAAGAACAATGACCAATCCATTTCCTGGTCCTGCAATGGTTACGTGTGAGCCACCAAATAAAGCCACAACAATCCCTCCGGCTACCGCAGCAATAATCCCAGAGAGTGGGGGAGCATCAGAGGCTATGGCAAGTCCTAAACCTAAGGGTAAAGCAATTAGCGAAACCACAAAACCAGCAAAAATATTTTGAGGCAACTCTTTTGCAAACGCTAAAACAGGACTTTTTTTAGCCATGGGATTTGGAATGAATTATTAATACATCAGTAGGTAGCTCTGCCAGAATATGCTCTAGATCTCTTGGAAAAAAACGATGATAAAACCGCCTTTCTTCCTGTGCGTTCATCACCAATAAATCAGCCCTTACAACTCGAGCATAATGACCAATTGAGTACCCTCTTCTCCCAAAAATACTTTGTGTTTCCCATTTTAATCCATCTCTTTTTGTGGCTGGAATTTTTTCAACAATATCGGTAACACGCAATTTTTCCTCACGATCAATTTTCTCTTTTCGTAGGGTTGCTTTTCGCAAACTACGATCGTCATTTACAGCAATGGCTACGCGAGATTCGCTAATTTCTTCAACGAGGGTAATTTTTTCTGTATTCAATGATGTGCCTACATAAAAGGCGGCCTCTACAGTTTCATGAGTTTGGGGACTATCAAAGCCATTGACAACAATATGCTTACAAGGACTTCGCTCAACGGAGGGGTTGAGCATTAGCAGCACAGAGCATGGCGCTTGTCGTGTTAATTTTCGAGCGATAGATCCTAAATAATATTTAACGACATTTTCTCTTTTAAGCGCCCCTAAAAGCAATAGGTCTATGTTGTATTTTACACATGCGTTTGCCAACGTAGTAATGGGGTTTCCTTCTTCCCAATACGTTTGAATTTCATTGGGTTTTATGGGGCATTCTTTTAAAAGTTGTTGAAATTGATTTTCTTTTTCTTTTGTTTTTTCTCCAACATGTAATAAAATTAAAGCGGCTTCAAAATAATTAGCCAGTCGCGTAGCCTCATAGACATTTGCCTTGAGAGAAGGGGAAAATGCAAATCCAAACAAAAGTGTTTTAAAGGGTTTAAACGCCATAATTTGATAGTCGATTACATTTTTTGAACGAACTCTGTTCGTAAAATAATGCTTGTTTTTTTGATTTTACAATCAATTTCTTCGCTACTTTCTGTTACCCGAATGTTTTTTACAACGGTCCCTCTTTTTAATGTGATTCCAGCACCCTTGACTTTTAGATCTTTGGTTAGTTTTACTGAATCTCCATCCACAAGGGCATTTCCGTTGATGTCGGTTACATTCATACCTTACATTTTCTCAAATATACATTGAATAAAGCGAAGGAACAAAGATGATAGAGGAAGAACCGTTCCCAGGTTTTCTTTTTCTTTTGGCACATTAAATGATGACTATTACTCGTTTTGAAATAGAACCAATGTAGCGTTACTTTGAAATAATTTTGCAAGTGTAAATGCTGAAGTTCCTATAATTTGATTCATATTTTCTATGTTTAATTTATCTACTTCATCTCCAGCTTTATGATAGAAATCAAAGTTTTTGAAGTCAAAAGACGAAAGGGTTTGTGCGGGGATTCCAAAAATTTCATAGAAAGCATAATTATCCGAACGCTTAAAAAGATTTAATTCTTTTGCCTGAGGCAGGAATTGGACAAATTGAGGAGATATTTTATTCATTTCATCTGCCATAGTAGAGCGCTTATATCCAGTTAGGTATACTTGATTTTCACCGGAAGTTAAGACGGTACCTATCATTTCAAAATTGATCATATATTCTAAGCTTACTCCTTCTTTTTTTAAGCGTTCTGCCAAGTGATAGGCACCCTTTAATCCCTTTTCCTCATCAGCAAAAAGAGCAACAATTATATTTTTTTCCCATTGGTGATTTGCTAAAAAGCGTGCAATTTGTATTACTGCTGTAGCCCCTGCTGCATTATCATTTGCACCATTGTAAACACTATCTCCTTCGGTCTCTTTGACACCCACATGATCCAGGTGGGCCCCAATTAATACGGTTTTAAGTTTTGGATTATACGCTCCAATACGCCCTACGATATTATAGGAATCAACATCTTTGGTTATTAATGAATCTCTAAAGGAAGGGTAGAATGGCTCAACCCCATGTTGCTTAAAATAGCTTGTTACGAATTCAGCAGCCTTGAAGTATCCTCCTGAATTGGAATCACGGCCTTTCATTTCATCACTTGCTAGGGTAACTAAAATGGACTCAGTCTCCCCTAAACTAATTTGATTACGCACTTTCTTTTGATCAAATTTAGAAGGGGTCGAACAGTTGTAAAATCCTAAGAGGGTTATAAATAGAAAGATTAATTTTTTCATGTTTTTTAAATTAGGGAGGTTAAGAAAGGATAAATTCATGTTGTCAGGAAGGAGATTAGTCACAACCTCATTTTTAACAGATCTGGTTTAAACCCAAACTTTTTATAGGCTTTGAGAGCGCTTTCATTTTTTGCATAGACATCCAGCTGTATTTCATAGATGTTTTTTTGATGAGCCCAATTGACTAGCTTTTGTATTACTATGTTATTAATTCCTTTACCACGGAATTCAGGCCTTACATACATAAAGCCTAAATAGGCAAACTTTTCCGGTTTTTTATATGCTATTGATTTTTGAATTTGCGCATAGCCAGAAGCTACAACTTTCCCCTTAAATTCCGCCACATAAAGAAGGACATCGTGACTTTCTATGAAACTTTGGATATCATAATAAGAGATTGCCCCCTCTTTTAAATTCGGTGCATAAGGGCGTTCATAGTCAATAAGAGCCTGTTCAAATCCTTTTAAAACGGAGAGATCACCGAGTACTGCTTCACGAATAACTAAATCTTTAATTTCTGACATAAAAACAAGAGATAAGCTTATTTTTCTTTTCGAAAAATCCTATTAAGTTTAAAAGTAAGCAATAGAAACTTAATCGTTCAGTTTTAAAACTGCCATAAATGCTTGTTGTGGAATTTCAACATTACCAATTTGGCGCATTTTCTTTTTCCCTTTTTTCTGTTTTTCAAGGAGTTTTCTTTTACGTGAAATATCTCCTCCATAACATTTAGCGGTTACATCTTTTCGTAGGGCTTTGATTGTTTCTCTAGAAATAATTTTCGCACCTATCGCCGCTTGAATGGGAATATCAAACTGCTGCCTAGGGATGAGTTGACGTAATTTTTCACACATTTTTTTACCAATACTGTAAGCGTTATCAGTGTGAATTAATGCAGACAAAGCATCGACAGGACTGGCATTTAATAGTATATCAACCTTTACTAATTTTGATGGACGCAGCCCAATGGGAGCATAATCAAAAGAGGCATATCCTTTGGATACAGTTTTTAAGCGATCATAAAAATCAAAGACAATTTCAGCCAAAGGCATATCAAAACTTAACTCAACCCTTTCTGGAGTCAAGTAAGTTTGGTTTGTTATTTGTCCTCTTTTTTCAATACAAAGTGACATTACATTTCCGACAAACTCAGATTTTGTAATAATTGTAGCCTTAATGTAAGGTTCTTCTACGCGGTCCATAAAAGAAGGGTCAGGAAGGTCAGAAGGGTTATTTACCAATAAAATCTCATCGGGATTTTTTTTGGTGAAGGCGTGATACGAAACATTGGGAACGGTCGTAATTACTGTCATGTCAAATTCTCGCTCCAAGCGCTCTTGAATAATTTCTAAATGTAGCATTCCCAAAAAGCCACAACGGAACCCAAAGCCTAAAGCGGCAGAACTTTCTGGGGTAAAAACTAAAGAAGCATCGTTAAGTTGTAATTTTTCCATGGAAGCACGTAGCTCTTCATATTCTTCTGTATCAACAGGATAAATCCCTGCAAAGACCATAGGCTTAACTTCTTCAAAACCCGAAATAGCTTTGGTCGTAGGGAATTCAGGATCTGTGATCGTATCTCCAACTTTTATTTCTTTAGCCTCTTTAATCCCAGTGATGAGGTAACCTACGTCACCAGCATTGATTTTTTGTTTGGCTTGTTGTGTTAATTTTAAGGTTCCAATTTCGTCGGCATTGTAGGTTTTCCCAGTTGCCATAAATTGAATTTTTTGTCCCTTTCTAATTGAGCCATTCAAAATTCTAAAATAGGTTTCAACGCCGCGGAAAGGATTGTAAACGGAATCAAAAATTAATGCCTGTAAGGGAGCATCTACACTTCCTTTTGGTGAAGGGACTCGGCTAATAATAGCGGTAATAATTTCTTGTATACCGAGGCCTGTTTTTGCAGAGGCAGGTATAATTTCATCGGGACTGCACCCTAATAAATCTACAATATCATCTGTTACCTCTTCAACATTTGCTGAGGGGAGGTCTACCTTATTGAGGACAGGAATAATTTCTAAATCATTTTCTAGAGCCAGATATAAATTTGAAATGGTTTGTGCTTGGATACTTTGTGCGGCATCAACCACTAAAAGGGCTCCTTCACAAGCGGCTATAGATCGGGAAACTTCATAGGAAAAATCGACATGACCAGGAGTATCAATTAGGTTGAGCACATAGGTTTCACCCTCTTGGGTATATTCCATTTGAATCGCGTGAGACTTTATGGTAATCCCACGTTCACGTTCTAAGTCCATATTATCCAAGAGCTGATTTTGCTTTTCACGCTCTGTTACTGCTCCGGTAAAGTCCAAAAGGCGATCGGCCAGTGTGCTTTTCCCGTGATCAATATGGGCAATAATACAGAAGTTTCGAATATTTTTCATTTCGGCAATTTCTTTGCTGGGCGCAAATATACGGCTTTGGAAGGTGTGTTTTTTAACATTAGCTTTCTTTTTTCAGTCTTTACTATGCTTGTCTCATCTGGAGATCAGGACCTAATAAAGACAGGATAAGCAACCTTGAAAGAAAGTAATTGGTCTAAAAACCACTCCTTTTCTTTATTTTTGACAAAAAAATAATTTTGGTTAAAATTGGCGATATAGAATTAAGCGACTTTCCGCTTTTGCTTGCACCCATGGAGGATGTTAGTGACCCTCCTTTTAGAGCTCTATGTAAAGAGCTGGGAGCAGATGTTGTTTATACTGAATTCATTTCCTCAGAAGGGCTGATAAGAGATGCCGCAAAGAGTGTTCAGAAACTTGACATTTATGAAAAGGAACGTCCTGTAGGCATCCAAATTTTTGGGGCAAACCTAGACTCTATGCTTCGATCAGTTGAGATTGTCGAAGCGTCAAATCCCGACATCATTGACATTAATTTTGGGTGTCCGGTAAAAAAAGTGGTGAGTAAAGGAGCCGGAGCAGGCATTTTAAAAGACATTCCGTTGATGGTTAAACTTACAGAAGCGATGGCCAAGCATACCCACTTGCCTATAACGGTGAAAACAAGATTGGGATGGGACGATGCCTCCATAAAAATTGTGGAAGTAGCCGAACGCCTTCAAGATGCAGGTGCTAAAGCAATTTCTATTCATGGAAGAACCCGTGCGCAAATGTATAAGGGGGATGCCAATTGGCATCCGATTGCTGAGGTAAAAAACAACCAACGCATGCAGATCCCCATTTTTGGAAATGGCGATGTTGACTCTCCAGTAAAGGCAAAATTGATGCGCGATGAGTTTGGTTTAGATGGCGCGATGATTGGACGAGCAAGTATCGGAAATCCTTGGTTTTTTAATGAAGTAAAACATTTTTTTGAAACCGGCACATATGCTGCTGCACCCTCCATTGAAGATCGTGTTGCTGTAGCAAGAAGGCATTTAGAAATGGCTATTGATTGGAAAGGAGAAATTCAAGGAGTTTTGGAGACACGACGCCATTATACTAATTATTTTAAAGGAATACCCAATTTTAAACCGTTGCGAACACGCATGGTCACCTCCAATGATTCGGCGGGTGTTTTCGAAGTTTTCGATGAAATTATTGAGCATTTTTCTGCTCAAGAAATGGCATAAGCCTTTACTTTTTTTACCAATCCTCTCGTTGCCCAAGCTGTACTGGTGGTCCCTAAAATAAGCAGTGTTCCTAGAACGATCGCAATATTTTTTAACTCAAATAATACTGGATAAGCTAGGGAAGTTCCAGGCACATAAATAAAAGGGAAATGGTCCTGAAGAATAACAATTAATACTCCTATGATTAATCCAATAATTCCTCCAACACCACAAATCAGCAAACCAATTGTAAAGAAAATTTGATGAATTCCTCTTGGCTGCGCTCCCATTGCCAATAATATTTTAAGTTGCCCCCTTTTGTCTAAAATCATCATGATTAGCGCACCAACGACATTAAACAAAGCGATAATCATAACCAAAGTAAAAATAAAATAGATTGCAAGATGTTCTACATTTAGCATTTTATAAAGTGCAGCATTTTGTTCTGAGCGCGAAACCAAACGAATAGGTTCTTTAAAAAAAGGAGACAGCAAGGGAAGTAACACTTCCTTATTTACAGCTCCTTTTGTTTTTATGACTAAGGAAGAATATTGATTTGCTTCCAACTCTAGGAGCTTTTGACCAAACTCAAGATTAGAAAACACATATTTTTTATCTAAATCCTCACTGATTTGATATAATCCTACTACAACGCTGGGCATAGTGACAAAAGGGTCTTGTCCTAAAAGGGATTTCTGATTTTTTTTTGGAACGGTAACATTCAAAAAGGTATTATAGTCAAAAACACCTACGCTTAAACTACCTGCAATACCAAATCCCAAAACAGCCTCTGAACCTGAAAAAGAAAGCCAATCGCCCAGGGCAATAAGTTGATCAACCTCCACCACATTAATATAACTTGGTCCTACCGCCTTAAGATAGGCCACTTGATTTTTTTCTTTGAAAGAAAGAAATACTTTTTCTTCAATTTCAGTGGCTGCTGCATCAATTTGTTCAAGGGCTTCAATTTGACTGAGTGTATTGTTTTCAAGGGTAAGATATTTTCCTTGTATGGCTTGGATTTCAAAATCCGGGTCAAAGGAGTTCGTAAAGGAAAGGCCAAAATCTTTTAGCCCCGCAAAAGCACTTAAAACGATAAACAGTGCTGCAGTTGCGACCACCACCATAAAAAGGGCAAAGCCATTAATACGGTTGATTACCGTTTGCTGACTTTTAGAAAAAAAATAACGCAATGCGATTTTTAGAGAATACGTCATGCTCAATTTTTAGTTTTTAAAAGCACTTTATTTTTTTTGCCGAGGCTCTAATGCTTCAGGATTTTTTATTGGGTTTTCTCCTTTTTTTAATTCGTTGTCTATGGATTCTATATAATCTAGGGAATCATCTAAAAAGAATTGAAGATCCGGCACTCTTCTCAATTGATTTTTCATCCGTTGCGACAAATCATGGCGTAGTTGAAATTTATTTTCTTTAAGGATTTCAAAGTGTCGTTGTGCATCTTGGGTTGGAAAAATACTTAGGTAAATTTTGGCTGAGGTTAAATCGGATGTAACATGGACTTTAGTAACGGAGATCATTAGGTTACTGACGTTTTCTTGACGGATTGCACCTTGCAAAAGCGTTGCAACTTCTTGTTGTAAAACCTTATTAATTTTTTTTTGCCGTGGTGTTTCTTGTTTATCCATGGTACAAAAATACGGATAAAAATGAGCTTATAGACGTTCCCACTTATAATCCCCGTTTAGGCGGAAGGTGCCTAAATGTTCTTTACTCCATTGTTCTGGCGGAATTAAAGATAGAAAAGTCTCTTTTTTACCTTGATAAAGATAGTAGGTTTCACCTACAATGGGTTCAAACTTGAAGTGAGCAGAATAGACTTTCTGAGTGTCAGCAGCAAGGGAGACAAAGGATTTTATCTTTTTCTGTAGATCGTCTAATTCTGCTTGAAATTGTTTAGAAACCTTATCTACACCTTTCTTTTTGAAGGCATCTACATTGGGAACCTCTATAATGGGACCGCTTAAACTACTAGCGTAAGGCAGAAGTTTTGCGATATAGCTTTCTTGAGTTTCGTCCCAAACAACTGCATCTGGTTTTTTTTCCTTCAAATGATAAATTTTTCCTCAAAGATAACGAAAATTGTCTTGAAGTACTTACAAACAAGGCGTTCCAAAACAAGTAAATGCTATTTTCCTCGCCCTGTTTTTCTTACGGCAGTGGTTCTTTTAGTCGCGCGTGGGCTTGCTACTTTTTTGTTTTTTTCCCCTTGGGTTGCTTTAACTTTACTGTTACCAAAAAACTTGCTGCTCATAATTTATATTTTTATAAAGGTAAACTATTTGTCCCTGATTTGAAAAGCAGAAAAAATAAAAGGGCAGGTCCAGCCAACCATAGCCTTACTACCCTTTTACAAAAATAGGGTGTGAAGCCCTACGGTACAAAGGTAGTTAATATCCTTTCACGAGCACTATCTACAAGATTTAAGTTGATGATTTAAATTTTTGATTTAGTAGTATTCTTTTTTGAGGAATAATGGTATTTTTGTCCACTAGCTAGTATAGATTCTAGTTAGAAACGGTCCTATAGCTCAGTTGGTTAGAGTAGCTGACTCATAATCAGTTGGTCCCTGGTTCGAGCCCAGGTGGGACCACACCCAAGAACCCTAATCCTTTATAAATCAAGGTGTTAGGGTTCTTTTTTTCTTCAAAAAGGGGTGGGTGTTCCAAATGGTGTTCCAAGTTTGAATATTTTTTACTAAATTTAATCAACTAAAGTGTTCCACATATGGGTGTTCATTTCTCTTTACAATACAAAAAATCTAAATCTGATTACTTAAAAACCGATGAGTTGGTGATTAGTGTTAGGTATTACTTTCAAGGAAAGAAACTTAATGTTTCTAGTGGGGTAAAATGTAGAATAAAAGATTGGAATGATGATTGGGAGAAAACAATTAAGAGGGAACCCATTTTAAAATCTGATTCGGATTGGAAAGAAAAGAACTTAAAACTTAAGGATAAGGAATCGGAAATTAAAAACATTGTTCTTCAAATTGAAAAGGATGGTGAAGTTCCTTATGTTGATATTGTTAAATCATATTTAAGAGATAATCAATATGTAAAAATTAAGAAATCCCTAAAGAAAATACATTTTCTCACCCTTTTTGAAATGTATGAAAAGTGGATTAACTCGGATAGTTTTCCCAACCGAACTTCGTATGTTAAAACCATCAACACCTCTGTAAAGGAGATTAAAAGTTATACGGAGGAATATCAGTTTAAAAATAGAGTTAAATTACTTCCTCAAGATATTGATGAAGAGTGGATGTGGGGTTTAATTCATTGGAGTTATGATAAAGGAATTCAACCAACGACCATAAGAAAGAGAGTTAAAACTTTAGTGAGTTTTAGTAATTGGTTAAAAGAGAAACACCACATAGAAACTTATATAAAAACCCCAAAGAATTTCAAATACATAAATGAAGATAGGGAGGTTTTCTTTCTTACAAGGGATGAGGTTCAAAAGATTAAAGAGTTTGATGAGTTTGAAATATCCAACGAGAAACATTTAGAGTATCTACCTAAAAACACACCATTACAATCTTGGTATTTGGAAGATAAGGTTGATACAAAAAACGGAATTAAACGATATACCTCATATGAAGTTTATAAGGATATGTTGTTATTTTTATGTGGGATAGGGTGTAGGTTTGGAGATTTGGTTAAGTTGAAAGTATCCAATTTTGAGTTTGATAATTCCACCCCTAAACCAAAGAAAGGAGAATCTTTTGAAGGAGGAAGAAAAGGTATTTTCGTTTTCAATATGGAAAAAAGTAAAACGAACAAACAAATTAGAGTTCCGATAAACCAATTAACTTATGATATTTTTAAAAAATACTCAAGTGGAAAACACATAAGTAAAGAGTATCAAAAGTATAATGAATACAATGAGTATCTTTTTCCAAGAACAAAGTTTGGGAATCCAATTTCTAATCAGAAATTCAATAAACACTCCCAAGAGATTTGTAGAATAATTGGTATAAACGAAAGTGTTAGAACCTATAAGGTGGATTTAAAAAATAAGATTATTGAGGATTCTGATGTTATGATTCCTAAATGGAATAAGTGTTCATCACATATTGGAAGAAGAACTTTTATTAGAGAACATATAGAATTGGGAACACCCATAAGAACAATAATGAGTTTAAGTGGTCATTCCTCTCAAAAAGTATTTGATGGGTATTACAAAGTATTGAATAAAGATTTGTTGAAGAACAATAATGAAATGTTCTCAATGGATATAAATTCATCATCAAAATCTAAAACACCCCAACCTTCGTTTGATTTAACTGATGAACAAATCAATCAGTTAAAAAGATGGAAGGATATGTTTGATATGGAGTTGATAGATGAAGAGGAATACAAAAACAAGAAGAAACTTATTTTAGGATAAACACAACTCGGAGGGGATGTTGAGAAAATTTTATATCATAATTGAAATGAAAAAATATCCCCTCTTCGTTGTTTAGTATTCATTACCACACGATGAATATTATTTCCATTTAGAGTTCATTGAATTGATTTAATTCAATTTCACGAACCATTTCTTTATTCTTGAGGTTATTTACCTCTATCACTTTTTTATTCAGTAGAAACCCT